>ENA-UPXM01000004-UPXM01000004.1-activated-sludge-metagenome-genome-assembly--contig:-NODE-4-length-290595-cov-8.986814_pt1 | contig 290595 bp, 220 predicted proteins | sample MGYA00238178_ERZ772708 | MGnify/ENA primary metagenome ERZ772708 (study PRJEB29002, sample SAMN05720212) | activated sludge metagenome | isolation source: anaerobic digester from wastewater...
TATGGTGCCGTTGGCCGGACTTGAACCGGCACGATGTTGCCATCGAGGGATTTTAAGTCCCTTGCGTCTGCCTATTCCGCCACAACGGCCAATTCTGGAGGCACCACCCAGATTTGAACTGGGGATAAAGGTTTTGCAGACCTCTGCCTTACCACTTGGCTATAGTGCCATCCTGAAGTAGTATACCACACGATAAAATTGTTGTCTAACATTTCATTTATAAACTGCACAAAAGTTCAAGCATAATTTTAAAATCCTCTAACTATATATCTATACCTTCTCTTTACATTTAATACCAAAAACCAAGAGGAGTTTAAGCTTTTAAACTAACACGAAAGTTCATGTAAATATATATAATTTAACTATCCAATCCCTATACTAAAACTTAAATTGGCATAATAATTTACTACAATTTATCTCTACATATTTTACATAAAATTATAATTATTAGATGTTTTTAATGTTTTTTTTGCTATTTTTTAAACTGAGCATCACTGATAATATTGTTATTACTGCAGACAAACCCGCATATATTCCTAACACTATAAACACAATATTTAAAGGACGTATTTCACTAGTACCAACTTCAACATTATAAAACACATAAAACTCCCTTTTGTTTGTGTTACTCTTAATGCTGAAATACTGCAGCCCTTTTTCATATTCGTATACAGTAGGGTTTAAACCATCAATTGTAGAAATTATCTTTAAATCTGTAATCGCGGTTTTACAATCAATATTAAACATTAATGGCTCGTTAGGTACAACATATTCATCATTTTTAAACAGTCCATATTGTATCTTGATGATATGGTCATAATGTTCGTCTATTAAGGAAAGCACCTCTGTTAATATGTCATTATCCCCCACATCGTCTACTGTTATATGCAAAGTGAGCTCATCACCCGTAACTGTTTCAACTATGTCTTCATTAAAATTTGTACATTTAATTTTAGTACCCATACCACTACTATTTGTATTGTCAGATATATGTAAAACAACAACTGTCCCTTTCATAGCGTTTTCAAAAGCAAATTTCGCGTCATTAAACTGTTCGTAAGCCTGCCTTCTTACGTTCTCATCTTCTTCGGTTGAAAAAATGTAATATATATCACTTAAAGCTTCCTTTAATTCTTCCACCCTAATTTGTGAAAAGTCTTCTCTTCCTTCATAATACAGAACATATTCCTCAGCTTGCTCTAAATAGTCTGTGATCGACAAATACCCAAAAGCATATTTAACTTTAAAATCTGCACTCTTGGGTTTTTTATAGTGCCCTAATAAATAGATTGCCATATTACCAACATTATCCTCTAATGCTAAATAATAGTACCCATCTTCAATAAATTGAACGTCTAACCAAGCATCGTCTAGAGCTGTTGTTTGTACCTTAACTGAACTATATCCTGTCTCTTCCCGAATCACATCAAACGATAAATTTACATCATCACTTGGTTGCTCTTTTTGCTTCATATATTCAGTTAATTCTTTATCAATTAAAAAAAATTCAGCTCTTTTAATACCACTATTTGCGGTTTCATATCTAAGGCCTGAAAAACGATCCGTAACTTTTGTAGAAAAGCTAACGCATTGAGCATCAGCATAAACTAAAACACTGTCGACAACAATATTAGGAGCTACCCAGTCAATAACTAAAATTCTTTCGTATGTTTCTATAAAATTGACCTCGTCATCTTCTTCGTACACGCACTTTACATATAAATAACCATTGGAATGTAGAGTAATTCGCGTTTCAAATTTACCTTGTTCGTTTAACGTTGGTCCTCGATATGTTTCAGGTTTTTTTTCTTCTAGCTTTTTTATAGAAATATAAGGAATTTCACCAGGAGGAACATCATCTGCACGAATTATCCAATTCTCTGCATCATCGTCGAATGCTATTAGAACATCGGTTGTTTGGTTATTTGTTATGATGCAATACGTAGCACCAATTAACGAATTAAATACTTTGTCTTCTTTATTGTCTAATTTTATAACAATAGTTGGTGCTGCTAAAGCCTCGATGTTTGTACGGCTATCGCTAGCATAAAAAGACACAGCAATTATTAAGAGTAAGACGAATAACATACAACTAACAAGTGCTATAATATACTTCTTGCTGTTTACATTTTCCATCTCCGTCTCTTCTCTCGATCTTTAATCTGCTTATCCATTTCAGCCTTATTCTCAAACTCTTCTGCTCGTTTTGCCCACTCATGCGTCTTGCGCATATCCGATGTGATGGTAACCTTACGCCTCTTTTTGGGTAATAATACGAAAATCAATATTGCTCCAATAACTAAAATTAAAACTACGCTTGCAACAATAATAATCCAGTAAGGAAAATCATCTACGTAAAATAAAATTTCCCCAGACGTGTCTGCATAGAATGTAATATAATCTCCTTCCTGCGTAAATTGAATAGACTGGTTGGATAAAGCTCCTAGCCCTTTTACTTCCAGGTTTTGAGCACCTAGGTAAGCATCTGGTATTTTTACATAGTATTTCACTTTTTCGCCAAGCACTGTATCTAAACCATTTTCTTTTATTGATATGCTTTGTACTATGGCCTTTTGTCCAATTAAACTAGTAAAGAAATTGGTCCTATTAACTGAGTCATATACCTCACCAAAAGACACTGTTATATTGCTATCAAATCCAGTAGAACTAGTTACATAGGAATCAGATCTTTCATCTCTGATAACTTTGTTTGTAATATTAACTTTCAGAGAATAGACTGGTTCTCTAACAGCATAATTTGCGGCATGCAATCCGGAAAGCTTCCAACCTGAAATAATTACGTCATGTTGTCCTACATTTGTAGCCCACTTATCAGTGTGTGCTGTTAGTGTTAAAAACACCTCATCTTTTTCCCTTACCCCACTAAGCACACCAGTAACCTTTATATCGCTCAATCCATCTACAGGTTTATCTTGTGCCTTTATGTTTTCAATATTCAGCTCAAGGGGTAATATCTTGAACACAGCATCTCTAGACTCAAAAATATAATTTTCATCTATAATCTCTACTCTAACACCATGGGTCCCAGCTGTTGTAGGAAGTCCTGACGAACCAGGGAAGTAAACTTTATATTTAACTGAGGCCGGTGTTACAAGAACTGATGGCATGGTTACATTTCCATATACCTGTGTTGAAAGAAGTGTATGATCAAAATCAAGCCTCTCAACTTTTGCACGAGTAATTTCATAACTTAAAGTAGCAATACTATCATCTAATCTATAATTATTGTGATTTTCTATACGTGCAACCACTAAATATTCACCTATGGCATAAGGTCTATTGACTGTGAATGGCATATTACTATTCGCGCTCTTATAATAGTACATTATGTGTCTTTCAATTTGTTCTCTATATGGTGCATCGATAGCAGCTAAAGAACTCGGTTTAATTCTAGCTATTGGCTCCACTCTTTGTCCGTACGATGCGACATATTTATCTATGGGGGCAGTGCCCTGATAATATTGAATATCTAGTACTTTTTTCGTTATCACAACATTATAAGTGATTTGTCCTGTATAATTATGATCGCTTATAGTTGCATTAAATACATATATGCCAACATCCCTAATATTATACATGCTATCTTCGAAATCTTGATTGAGTACTGTCAAGTTAGCTGGGCTAGTGACAAACCTAGGACGTTTGATTTGGTCTCCATAAACAAACTCTGTGTCAAAAGCCTGTATCGAAGCACTTGCTTTCGTAACAGACACAGTTACGGAACCTTCAAATGTTTCATAATTTTTATTATCGACTGGGATGAAAACAAACCTCACGTTTGTATAATCCCCTACAGGACCAAGCATAAGATCTGGATTTTTATACTCAAATATGCCTGCAACTGAATCTCTACCAATAACATATACTATTTTACCACCTAACAGAGAACTCTTGTTTAATGCCTGGTTATACTCAACAGTGGATGCAGTGGGCATTATACTTTCACCGAGTTTTATGTTAGCCTTAACAATTTGGAAACCATCTAATACGCTTCTTCCCTCATAGTTTTCATCGTGAATTGTTGCAATTATTTTATATGTCCCTACTTCAACAGCGTTTGTAACTGCTAATCCATCTCGTTCAATAGTATATTTTACATTTATGCCAAGTACTGGATCCGTTGCAATTAACGGCAATTGCGGACGCCCATTATACTCTAAACTTGTTACGACAAAGTGAATACTTGCACGTCTTTTATTAATTGTTATTTCACTAGAAAAAGTAAGAGGAGCGTAATTTTTGTTAGTGGGTTCAAATCTGACTTGGACTGTCTGTACTCCAACTGGCGGTGTTAGGTCCGGATTAACAAACACGAATTGGCCAAACACCCTATTAGCTTCCATATCAGCACTAATCACTTCTCCACCGCTAAAACCTGCTGCGTTTAGTTTTGTGCCGTATTCTAACGAGTCAATTTGAGGAGCAATATTTAATTCTAATGCAATTTGATTAATTGTTAACGTTACTGCTTTTGAGCCATAGTAGTTTTGATGATTAATGGAAAACTCAATTCTATATCTACCAACATTAGTTGGCTTTGTGAGTAGTGGTAACGATTCTCCTATTAAAAAATATGACACTATGCAATTTTTTATTGAAAGTCCATTCCCTATTTCAGGTTCTATTTTGTAGCTTTGACCATATCTAAATACATATGACTCGTCAAGCCCAAGGGATAATTCTTTTTTACTTATTGTATACGGTACTATTTTTCTCGCAATAAAATATTTATCTTCCGCATCAATTGAAACTTCTAACCAATAATTACCAGCATTTCTAGGGGGTAAATAGCCATAATCGACGGTTTTATCATATGACCAGTATTTATATACAACTACTGACCTAGTGTTTTGTAAAACAAGATTATAATTCTGAGCAAAACTTACTCTTGCTGTCGGTAGATTGTCTGCATATATGCGTTCAGTGTTGCTTATAGACATAAATTCAGTGATATCATTTTTTAACACGTCATAACTGAATGTATACTTTCCGGCATACCAAGTATCCTCTATTTCAACTGTTATGTTATATCTGCCTGGGACCAATGAAGTAGACATATAATCAGTAATTTTTTCACCCGCCAAATTACTGATATCTGAAATGCATAATTTACCTTCATCGATAACAATATCAGTATCACTTATAATTATACTGAAATCACTAACTTGCGTTATTTTCCCATCATAATACTTTCTTGCGTTTATTGCTTCGAAACTACTTGCCTCTACATATTTATACACTCGCACCGGAAGTTCCACAGTCATTTCATTATAATTAGTATCAGTCAACTTAAATGCAATTTTTGCTGACTCATTTGTATTTCTAACTTTGAGGTATCTCCCTCCCATAACTGAGTCATAATAATACTCATTAGATAAGCTGGAACTGTTAATACTATCGATTTCAAAAGCAGTAGTCGTAATAGCTATTTTAGGATTTAATGTGATGTTAGGTTTATGCTTGTTTTGTACGACAAAATTAATATGCAAAGTATTTTCTGGATTCGATAAATCAATACTTTCCCCAGCATATATACTTATATGAGAAGCATCTTCATCAAACTGCATTTCCGCCTTGTCGATATAAGGAATTACAACAGAACCTTCATAAATATTGTAATTTGAAATATCTGTTGGAATAATTCTGTAATGCGCACTACCGCCAACCGCAACTATTTCGTTGCTATCAATCCATTCCCAAACTCCCACTTCGTCACTTAATGCTACTCCATTTATCATGGGAGTAATTGAAATACCAGTTTCGCATAATTTGGTACCATAAGGGTATCGTATATCGTTATTATAACTATCTTTTGCAGTTAATACGCTGACAGAAGTGACATCCAAATCTGTTCCTATAACCTTTACATCAACTTCAAACGAAATGATTTTATAGCTGGTCGTTTCATTTGGCATAAAATTAACTAGGACCTTATGGATATTTGCCTTATCCATGGTTACTAACGAATCGAACTGAAAGCTCCCTTGAACTTTTATATCATAATCTACTGGATTAACCACATCGCCTGCTGAAATAATATCATCATTACATAAAGTTTCTCCCCGAGGAATGTCTCTCACTTTTGGAGGGGTGGCTATTAGTGGTTCAGCCATAGAAATCCTATATTCTATTTCATCTGTCATCCCTGTATAGTTATTATCATCTATTATTTTAACAACTAAAGTGTAGACTCCAACTTCTTTTGGATCTTCTACCACTCCATTATATTGATATGTAAGTTTAATTCTCCCTTCATATTCAGATGGAATATTAGCGGCAAGTTCATCAATAGAAGCAGTAGCTCCTTGACGATTTCCGGAGTAGATTTTGTTTAAAGACTGTTCGTCGATATTAATAAAGTTGCTAATATCTTTTTTTGATATATTAATAATCATTTCTGCTTCTTCTTCACAGAAATTGATATTTATCGTTTCATTTGGTGTAAATCGAACACCAACTGGATATGAGGTGCCTACGATATATGAACTTGTATCATAACTCTCCATTATTGACCAAGTTCCTTTACTGCTTAAAATCTCACCAGTAGTATCAAATCTAACTTTTCCCGTCCCTTCTTTAAATACAATCTCATTGGAAGGAGTGCTAAATTCAATTTTTTCTGTAAGAGGTGTTTCTACAATTGTCAATTTAGCTTTCTTAATTTCGTAATCTGTTTCTGCAACACCTATATAATTTTCGCTGCTTAATTCAATCTTTACTCGGTATAGTCCTGCTTGAGATGGTGCTATTGTAGAAAAAGAATCTTCAGGAGCATACTTGCCTCTGTAATATATGGTTGCATCGTGTATTTCTATTTCTGCAGGTAGAGGTAAATCAGTTAAAGGTTGTGTTGCCCCAGTGTACACCGTTGAATATCCGTTTTCGTCTAAACCAGATTGAAAACCATCAGAAATATCTCTTCTGTTAATAACTAGTTGTTGACCAGTTATGATTTTATTATAGCCATTCTCAGAAAATCTTATTTCTAAATCATATATACCTGCATTGCTTATGTCTAAATTAGATGAAAATTCGGTCTGTCCTCCCTCATTTAAAACGTATCTGTAAAACACAGTATATTCTACTGGCTGATGACTTTCTATAACAGAATACACATTTCCAAATTCATCTGTTTGTGTTTTTGTGACTTCATTGAATTCAAGTACTACACGATTAATTCGTGGAGCATTAGGGTCTAAAACCGTAGGAATATATGTCTGCTCTAAATTTTTAATTTCTTTGATTGATGGCTTTATGTAGAAATTAATATTTGTTTCCTCAGCCATATAATTTTTAGTTATTAGCTGTACGTTAGCCCTATATTTGCCCACGTTTTTAGGAGAACCTGTCATTTCTAGCCCATTATGGTCGAAGTACTTAATTTTGAAACCGTCTGTATCGTTGATAAAAAACTCTCTTTCATGTGTGTTAGGCATAAATGAATAAATGGGAACGAGTCCCTGAGGAAGTCCGGTATATTCTTTGTCATCATATGTTGTATCAATAGTTACGAGAGACTGAGTTATTTCAAGAATCACTGATTTAGAACCTCTAAATTTTTCCTCCGAATTATCTATCGAAACTATAACTTCGTATATACCGACCTCTGCAGGTGCAACATGCATGGGCGGAGCTGCATCTGAAATGAAATATTCATAAACTAAAGGTAACAACGTACCTGTCTCAGGATTTATTACAGATGCAATAATAGGTTTAGGGGCTCCGGTAAAGACATAACACGTATTTTCTGGAACTGATATTTCTAAAGTTTTCTTAAGCACATTGATAGGCACATATGTTTTTACAGGTTTAAAATTATTGTATAAAGATTCACTACCAACCCTAGGCATAAATTCAACCAAAAAACTATCATTAGTGCCGACTTCTGGCGTTAAGTTTGAATCAACAAAGAAAAATGCTCCAGGAACACTAATAGTATTTGTTCTATTTTGTACTAAAATCTGTGAAAAGGTATATTCTCCTAAGCTTTGACCATACTCAAGAGTGGGCGTACTAGGTTGTGTATAAAACAAGTCAGCTTTTATTACATAAAAATCTTCAAAAGTACTGCCCGTATAATTACTGCCCAGTGGTCTAACTAGCATATAATATTTACCACTTTCAGTTGTGCTTGAAACACGGGGTAACCTAACATAATCATCATACCCCTCTACATAACTCTCGCCTGTTTGAAGAGTATAATTGGGACTAGGTTTTGTTTTGAAATAAAGATATTCTAATTGTACGTTTGAAACTGTCTCGTCAGTATCTACGGTTTTAACCATAGTTGTCGGGCGAACGTACATTGACCCATATTCATAGACAATACCAACGATAATATCTGATGAACCACTATCGTACTCCTCTGCTGTTATAGTCCTCTTCACGTCTGGTGGAAATGATATTTGTATAGCTCTACTTTCAACACTAATTGGAGCATATAAATCATTTAAAGGTAGATATTGTCGTAAGTACTTTCCAATTGGAGTTAATGAATATCTTACATTGTGTGTGCCACCATTATAAACTGTTTGGTTGTTTGTTATTAAATTCAGCGAATAATGCACATTACGCTCTAATACTCTTCCATTAGAAACAACATCTCCAATAAAATCAGAACTAGATAGTTTTTGTCCATATGTAATATCACTCATTGAAACACTATCAACATTAGCCCTTGCTCTAGCCACAACTATGTCAGTAGAAAAAGAAACAATACTAAAATTTTTGTTGGCCACAAATTCATTATTTAGGTACTCACCCGCTTCCCAGTAAAGTGTTAATATATGAGGTACTACTCTGTTTGCCATATTTCCAGTTCCATAATTAACATCTAAAATCCTTCGTCCGTTTACATTATAATGCGCATCCTGTGGACCTGGTTGCCTTTGGTAATACTCAGCTTCAGATTCAAAATAAAACCTGCCGGAGATTGTCTTTTTAACATTGTTACGGTATGTATAAACTGCTGTAGTGCTTAACCCCATCAGCATGTTGGATATACCATCTGCCAATGTTTGTCCATACTCTAAATGCCCTATATTCCCCTTAGGAGTGCCGTCATAATCAACAACAGGATAAGTTCTCCTAAATTGCGGTATATCTACACTTAGAAGATTTCCCAAAGATGTTCCTTGTTCGATTACAAACATTGCAATCAGTTTCCCTGAATAGTTTTGATTTTCAATCGTTATCTCAGCAATATACCAGCCAGCAGAAAGCATATCGCTAAGTAACACACCAGGGAGAGTCTGGTTAATCCAGTCTCCGAATGGATCTAGAGTTTGTCCGTTTTCGTCTTTACATTTAGAGAATGAATGAATTACTCGTAAGCCCGATATTTCTTCGAAATTTTCGCCATTATAAACTCCAAACTCGTATAACGGAACCTCTAAGTAACCGTATTTAAATGTAAACTTATGATTAAACGAATACTGCGCACCTAAGCCAAAGTTATTAGCATCTAAAAGTTCTTCATAAATATAGTCTCCTAATGCCAGTTCTCCTTCTGGAGCGACTGGATATATATTCAATTCTTTCTTGTCAATTGTAAAATTTTGGTATACAGAAACATCATTTTCATAATTTGAACTATTTTTGTCAATATCAATCTTAGCCTGATAATTTCCCGCAGCCTCTGGTTGACCTTGTATCGGTATTCCCGTTGTTCTGTCCGTATAAGTTATAATAAATGGTATATCAGATAATGGGATATCCGTCGTTTCGTCAAAATCTGGATTTAAATATGCCTTTACAGTCAGTCCTTGTGGCTCTTCATTATATACCTTTCGAATTGTCCCATAATCTACACCAATATAAGCTTTAGCATGCTTAATTTCAATGTTCATCTCGATTACTTGTATTTCATAGTTCTTACTGTGACTTTTACCTGGTTTCAATGTATACTCATACACAGGGCCTATAGGATTTATCATCCTTCTATCGTAATATCTAGAAAACACTGTATCCCAATTATTGTTCAATATTTCATCAGTAACACCTGCAATAACTTCAATTGGATGGAACTTGACTGTGATTGGCATAGATAAACTGACTGGAGGTTTAACGTATGCTTCAGTACCAATTTGTGGTGAAGTTATTTCGAAATATCCATAAACACCTGCTGATGATAAAAAGTAATTTTCTGAGGCATATTCAAAACCAGGATCGGTTATAAGGGAACCGCTTTCATACGAGCTAGCAAACATCAGTTGATTTAAACTATCTCCGTAAAATAGCGTATTCTTAGTATGTAAATTATGCACATTCGGAGATGCTTTTTTAATTTCAAAAACATCTATACTTTCTCCGAAAACATTTATGTCGCCTGTTACATCAACCGTAGCCTTATAAACATATTTACCAGCATCTATAAAACCTACTTTATTTCCATGTTCTGGCATAAATCCTTCAGCGGCATATACTTTATACCCTGTTACAGGAGTAAGCTCTCTCCTTTTTAATGTATGTAGCAACGTACCGGGCTCACCTAACAATTCGGGGATAAAAGCAACACTTGAAACTTTCGTATTTGCTAATAAATCATAATCATCTGGAACGTGATACTCCTCACCACGATAATTGATATATCCCCCTTTTTGCGTAACTATCTGTCCATTTATTTCAGCCGTAGCAACATAAACTTGATATTCTAGGTGTTCATAATAGGTAATATCGATATTTGGCTGACGTTCCGGGGCTGTTTTCACACCTGTGTTGGGGTCATAAGGGAAATATGTTTCAAAAAAACTACCTAATGAAACTATGTTTCCATTCCCTATTTGGTCTTTAGAATAAGTAAAATCAGTTGTTATTAACCCAACTTCAACTCTCTTGTTGAAGTACATAGTAACCACCCCTGATTCACGTCCACTATTCCAAATTTCATCGTTAATAAAAAATGTAATTTCATAAACACGAGAATTGTCTCTACCTGCTTTAAATATTGGAGAATCTGAGACCATTCCCTCCATAGCAGGCTGATTACTATACTTTACTAGCCTGTAATTATTATAATTTGCCACAGGCATTATCAATCTCAAAGTAACGGGTATATCACGTTTGGTAGGATGCGTTAATTTATTAAACACACCATCTCCAGTGGTAACCGTTTCAGAAGCATTGCAGGTCCATTTTTGAGTTGCGTCATCTTTGTCATGCCACGCCTCACCTAAGAATATGGTTACACTACCAATAGTTGATAGATAATCATAATAGAAAGAAATCTCTCCATACACCAAGTCAAAGCCTACTTGCTGTGTGGTGTCATCCACCCGCACAGCCTGATTATTTCCCGTATGATATATCATAGGTGAAGAAACATTCCCTGCCTTGTCTACAGCAACGAGAACTAACGTATATTCTCCTGAGGTTATAAACTCCAAATCGAACTTTTCAACACGATTTGCAGTGTTAGAAAAAATCCCTAGATCTTGCCTATCAGCAAATTCATCAATACTTGAATCAGATCCATAAAAGCGGTATCTAGTGGACGGATGTCCGTTCGGTAATGAAAAATCGCAAATTGAAACATCAAATGTACTCACTTGACTACTTAGGACATATGCATATACATTTTCTTTAGAGTTGTTTTCAAAGTCAGTAGTTAATTCCGAAGAATAGTCCAAAAAAATGTTTCTAGATTGTGTGTACCATCTTCTGTCCTTGATAGTTTGACCAAACGTACTACTTTCTTTGATAATAGGTATAGAAGGAGATACGTTATCAACTTTGACAACTATTTCTATGTTTGGGATATCGCCAACACTATATTCATAGTATATGACTTGCCCCCTTTCAATACTTATCGGTAATCTGGGCAGTAATTTAACTTGAGGCGTATTTCCTACTCCATCTTTTACTTGATAAGAAACACTATAGCCGGATTTTCGCGCTATTTTTGCTTCATCAGACGCAGACGCTGGTAAAGGAATAGCTTCAAGATAAGAACTTATAGTTTCATCATAACTCATATTGTATGTATGCCAATCGATACATGTTCGAGAATCAAAATTATCATCAACCGGATAAAAGAGTGCGGTATAATAGGTTGGAAAAACATATGGTAAATTAGCCTTTTCAACAGACGCTGTAAGATCAAGTTGATCTCCCGCCTTGACAAACGTATTATTTAAAATTTCTGGTCCTGTTGAACTAGGATCTTTAATTCTTGATATAGTCGTTGTTTCTCTATTTGTGCCAGAAACCTCTATTGCGTACTCACCTACATTTATGGAAAGCCCTAAAGCTTCCACGTCAATATATACCCTTGGAGACCGAATAAAAATATCAAAGCCATCAGAGGCATTGCCATTGTCCTTAAAGGTAATTAAAAAACAAGCAGAATTGTGTACAATATTAACTCCTGCAGTGTATAAAACATTAGTATCATCAACAGAAGCCCCACCAGCATCGGCATTCTCTCCCCCGATGTCTAAAATAAGGCTGAAACTATCTGAACTCAATGGCATCAACGATGTTTTTGTTGCGTATACAGACTCTGCAGTCCCTGTGGGATACCACAAAATCTTAGTTTCTAAATTTGCACCTGCTGGGCCTGTGCCAGAAATTAAAATATCACATTCGAATCGAACTTTAATGATAAAATCTGCACTTGTTAAGGCTTTAGCTAAAGCATCAGCAGGATAATTTTCGTTATTTATTTTAAGTAATGTACCTACTGAGCCATTTTTGAAAAGTAATGAATCCGAACTAAAGCTAACTGAAGAACCTGCATCTGCGTAGAAATCTTTACCAAAATATTCTTCTTGACTAACCCCACCACCAGCAGGAAAATTATTAGAATGATAATCATCATAAAACGCAGCAGTACTCAAAGAATTTAACCCAGGCTTGAGATATCCTGGAACAATTCCAGTATCCAAAGTAGCTGCCTTATCAGATTTGGCAAAAGCCGTTAATTGTTCACCTGAGCTGAGTGAAAAGAAAGCTATTGAGAGGAAAAACACACCTGCAATCAAAATAAACCCAAGCAATAATGTAAGAATATTTTTCTCTTTCCTTTTTTTACCTGAAACCATCACGAACAAGACCTCTCTATAATTAAAAATATAATACATTATTACGCGTGCGCAAGTCAATAACAAATGTAAACCATAACATCTAATTCATTTAATAACCAACTTGCTTTCACCGACTATACAACATAAAAACATTACTGAGCGTGTATTCAGTTTGAAAATTAAGAGAACATTAAAATCACTTCTAATTAAAAGCAACACGAGCCTAAAAAATTATAACATGGCATGCCACGCTCTACACTTATATGTAAGAATTGTGGATGCTACAAATATTAGATTTGATAGCAATCTTAAACTTTTCCATATTTACAATAATAATTTAAACAGGATTTGCCAACAAATATACGGAGTTGATTAAGTCAACTAAACTACTAGTTTTTGGCTTTGAATATATCATTATTTATTGGGTAAAAAAAACTACTAAAAAGCGACTAATGTTTGGCAGGTGAAGAAACATAACTTTCAACCAAACGGTAGCTATGGCTACAGAAACTATTATAACAAACCGTATTATTCAAACTTTTGTTTGGCTTAATCGTTAAGCAAATCGCTATACTTATCAACAATCACATTCGCTTCTTTAAACATCTCCATGGAAAAGTTATCAGGATATCCATTATCAAATACAATCCGTTTTATTCCACTGTTAATAATCATTTTGGCACATATGCTACAAGGTTGATGAGTGCAGTATAATGTTGCCCCTTCAACAGAAACACCAATTTTGGCTGCTTGAATAATTGCATTTTGTTCTGCGTGAACAGCATAACATATTTCGTGACAAGTCCCAGAAGGAATATTGTTTTTAATACGCAAACATTCACCTCTATCTTTACAGCTCATAATACCACTCGGCGCTCCATTATATCCTGTTGTTAAGATACGTTTATTTTTGACTATTACAGCTCCTACTTGCCTATCATTTTTAAAGCATGAAGACCAACTTCCAACAACATAGGATAATTCCATAAACCTTTTATCCCATTTATCCATCTGCTTGCACCATCCTAGATTATTTTATCTATCATAATATATCACAAGATTTAATTTCATTTCAACATTAACCACAGATAACTTTTTAATATATGATATGATAATTGCTCTAAATACAACTGTATGATTATGTTCTTCTATGAAAGATGCTTTACAAAACAAACAATATTGACTGCAAAATATTTTAAATATATCATAATATTTATTGAGCAGTGGTAACACATTATATTAATCAATGCAAATTGTTTACCCATTATTGTGCTGATATACACTGATTTATCTATGACAATATCAGTATAAATTTTAGTTGCAAATAAGTTTTCACTATGCTACAATTAAAAACGTTGGCACTCTCTCAATGAGATTGCTAGCAAACAAAATAAGAAAGGAGTAGACTGATATGAATTTAAGACCTTTATTTGACAAAGTTGTTGTTCAACACATTGAAAAAGAAGAAACCACTTCTTTTGGGTTGATTTTAACAGGAAGTAATCAAGAGAAACCTCAAGTCGCAAAAATTATTGCTGTTGGCGATGGAGGTGTTGTTGACGGAAAAGAGATTAAAATGATCGTAAAACCAGGACAGAAAGTATTATACAGTAAGTACTCTGGTTCAGAATTTAAAATTGATGGAAAAGAGTATATAATCATACGCCAAAGCGATATACTCGCTATAGTTGAAGATTAGGAGGAATTAAAATGGCTAAACAAATTTTATATGCTGATGAAGCAAGAAAAGCTTTAGAAACAGGTGTCAACACATTAGCAAATACTGTAAAAATTACACTCGGACCAAAAGGTCGTAATATAGTGCTTGATAAGAAATTTGGACCACCTGTAATTACCAATGACGGTGTTACTATTGCAAGAGAAATTGAGTTAGAAAACCCATTTGAGAATATGGGAGCACAAATTATTAAAGAAGCGTGTGTTAAAACAAACGATGTCGCTGGTGACGGAACCACCACCGCTGCAGTTCTAGCTCAGGCTATAATTTCAGAAGGTTTAAAAAATGTAGCTGCAGGAGCAAATCCTGTTTTATTAAAGAAAGGAATTCTAGAGGCAACCGAGCTGGCAGTAGAAGAATTAAAAAGCATCTCTAAGCCAGTTGTTAACAAAACTGATATTGCAGCTGTCGCAACGATATCGGCATCAAACGACCAAATTGGCAAATTTGTATCCGATGCAATGGATAAGGTCGGTAAAGAAGGCGTCATTACTGTACAAGAAGGGAAAACCCTACATACTGAACTCAAAGTCGTTGAAGGAATGCAATTTGACAGAGGGTTTGTAAGTGGTTATATGGCTACGGACTTAACAAAAATGATTGCCGAAATTGACAACCCGGTTATTTTAATCACAGACAGAAAAGTAAACAACATACAAGAGCTGTTACCAATCCTAGAGCAAGTAATTAAGAATGGATTAAAACTCGTCATTATAGCAGATGATTATGAGCAAGAAGTCACAGCTACTCTAGTTGTTAACAAATTAAAAGGCGTCTTTTCTTGTGTGGCGGTTAAAGCCCCTGGATACGGACCTAGACGCAAAGAAATACTGGCCGATATTGCTATTCTTACCGGTGGTCAGGTTATAAGCGAAGATTTAGGTTTAGAACTAAAAGATGCTAAACTATCTCACCTTGGCAAAGCAAAGAATATTCGAATCGATAAAGACAACACTACTATTGTAGGCGGATCTGGATCTAAAACGGCTATATCCGAAAGAATTAAATCTCTAAAAACCCAAATAGCAGATACAACTTCTAACTACGATAGAGAAAAATTACAAGAAAGATTAGCCAAAATATCTGGTGGTGTTGCAGTAATTGAAATCGGTGCTGCAACCGAAGTAGAAATGCAAGAGGCTAAACACCGCGTAGAAGATGCTTTAGCTGCAACAAAAGCAGCCGTAGAAGAAGGCACTGTTCCGGGCGGAGGAATCGCTTTAATTTCTATTATGAGCAACCTCTCAAAGAAAATCGCTAACTTTAAAGACGATGTTAAAACAGGTGCAAATATTGTACTAAAAGCACTTGAAGCCCCTATTCGTCAAATTGCAATGAACAGTGGTGTTGATGGTGGTGTTGTTGTAAACACCGTCAGAACTGCTAATACCACAAACTATGGGTACGATGCATTGAATGATACTTACTGCGATATGATCAAAGCAGGCATTATTGACCCAACTAAGGTTACAAGGTCTGCGCTACAAAATGCAGCAAGTGTTGCCGCAATGCTATTAACAACCGAAGGTCTAGTGACAGACATCCCAAAGGAAGAACCCCCTATGATGCCTGATGGCGGTGGCGGTATGTACTAATATCCGCTAAGAAGTTAGAAAAACAAATTAAGGCAACGGTGTTTTTATCGTTGCCTTTTTGATTTACAAAAACTTGTAAATCGAATTGATTCTATTTAGTCCTATGATATTATGGGCTAGTTCCCTTTGTATATAGTATTTCTTTTGAACTAGTGTTTGGCTTTCCGAGGTCCCAAAGGCATTCCCCAAGATCAAAATAAGTATTTGTTCGCCCGCTTAAAAATATATTGATTTGATTCCTTTCACTAAAATAAATCGCTACTTCTCCCATACTCTGCCCCAAAAAACTATACCTTATTGGATAAACAAAACCTTCGCTAGGGTTTAAATAATTACTGTAAATATATACTTCAGACACATTTGAAATAAATAAAAATGCTGAGTCTAGCTGGCCTGTTTTTACGTCATTTATCATCTCTAAATTAATCCAAAGCCTCATGTTTCTATCTGGCAACGAACTTCCTGCATTTGCAAAAACATTTTCTTTAATAACCATCTGGTTTCCATACAATAGCTCAATATATTTTAACTCTTTACACGAATAGAATGCATTCTTATCTATTAACTTGAGATTATTGTTTGATTGAAATTTTTCAATTTTCGTAGATTTAAATGCAGAATCTCCAATTTCTTCCAAGTCAATGTCTTTTATATCTTGCAGTATGTTACTTGGAGTCTTATTCTTATCATACCAATCCACAAGATATAAATTTTTGGCATCTCTAAACGCATTCTTGTGTATTACTTTTATACTGCTAGGTAATGATACCTTTGTAAACCCATCATCACTGACGACATACTCCCCTATTTCAAGAACATCTTTTCCATCAACCTTAGCAGGTATTTCAACGCGCCCATTAATGAGAGAACCTTTCTTAAACATGTTTGTAATTCGTACCCCAATTATTACATCTCCTTGCTTAATTGGATCATATGATATTTTTACACCATCGCTACCAAGTAAAGTATAAATGCTATCTTTACTTAAAATAGGTTGAATATAATTTTCATCTAACTTCCCTTTGTCATTAAACCACCACGCTCCCTCTGGATTTTTGTAGTCATTCACTTGCGACTCTGGAACGTATATCTTTGTATAACGGGGCATCCCGTGTCCAGCAAGCTGATTCAAGGTAAAGGTCGAACTATGTGGCAAGTATGTAACTATGGGTGCGTCTTCTTTCAAATCAAAAATCAAATACTCTATGGGAGCAGCAAAAAATGCAGTAGCAGCAAAAGTTTTTAAGCTATAAAACTCCATATTGGTAATAAAAGTACTTTGAAACGCCTTATCTCCAAGTGTTTCAAATTTACTTTCTTTATTGTCTGGAAACCTTGCTTGACTTAGGGCTGTATTATTAAATGCCTCTTTCTTTATCTCTTTTAGTGTATTAGGAAACCTTATGTTTACAACACTATTCATGCGCCCTTTATTACCTGCGCCATCAGACATAAACGCAGCTTCGCCTATTACTTCTAAGCCTTCAGTTAATACACTCGAGGGTTGACTGCCAGTATCAATAATTAATTTTTTATCATTAAAAAACCATCTATCACCAATAATGTTCAAACCATTTGTTCCATTAGGAGAGACCGTGCTTGAATTCTCAACAAACTTTGCTCCAGTGTATAAAATTTGCAGTTCCGAACAGTTTTTAAACACTTCTGTACCGACATTTTCTGGTTCTAAGTATATCCCATCCCAAAAATACACTCTAGTAAACTTGGAATTAGCAAAAGCCTCATTTCCTATCTTTTTTACATTTGCAGGTATTACTAAAGTCTTTGGGTTTTTGGGATCACTCGTTGCTCCGTTGTTGTATAGTGTTGTATCCCAGACACACCCTACGAAAGCCCTAGTCCCAATTTCTGTTAACGATGGAGGAAAGCCATTTCTCGCCATTGTTATGCTGCCCACGTTCAAAAAGGCCTCTTCTCCAATTGTTTGTACATTTTTGAAATCAATAGACACTCCCCTCGCATTGGCAAAGGCTCGCTTACCTATACGAGTTACACTACTTGGTAATTCATAACTAGCTGCAGTCATATCTACAAAAGCGCCTTCTCCAATCTCCTCAACAGGATACCCTTCGTATCTATCTAATACAAATATTTTTTTGCTTGTATTTGTTTTGCCTATTGGCGTAATAGCACTAACTTTTACATAACTTATTTCTTCAGTTGCAGGGTCTACTACATATTCATATTCGCAAGTTAAATCATAGTGAGCATACAAAGTAACATCCTTATTAAATTTATAATCATCTAGTAGCGCATTATATCTATTGCCCTCTCCATTGGGAGCATCAAACCATCCAGCAAAAGTAAATCCTAACTTTCCATATCCATCCTCGTTTTGCATTTCGTAGTCGGATGACATGCTCAATCTGCTCCCATATTTAATCTTGCTTGTTACTACTTCCTCACCTTCACCCACATTTGCTTCGCTCATGTCAAGCGTTAGGTTAAATTCAGGATTAATTAAGAATGTAAATTCTCTAGTTGCTTTGGTAGCTAACTTTTGTTCATTTGGAGTTTGGTAGTATACTTTATCTATCTTTAACTTAAATTCTCCTTGATTTGTATCAATTTGATATTGCTTTATACTAACTGTTTGATAATCACTCCCTTCAGCAAAAACAGATTTTTTATATTGAACTCCATTTAAATAAATCATGTTAACGGTTCTTCTTTGTGGATTGTCAAGTTCTATTAATAGATCTATTGTTTCACACTGATTTGTGTTTTTATCGTTAATCAAACATATTGGCTCTTTTGTTAAAGCAGTAACTCTATCTTTTTGATACCCCCTGCTAACATACACTTTATTAATTTTAGGCTCTACATCTTCTTGAACTGTAGGTTTATCAGCACAGGAAATCAAGACAAAACTCGTAAGCACGAGTAAAGCTACAATTAATGAGTATAACCATATTGTTTTTTTATGCCTATATACTGCCATTTAAAGATTTCCTCCTCTTGATAAGAACGACAATTATAATAACAACTATAGCTACAAATGCTGTAGAGCCTACTACAATTCCAACAATGGCACCTGTTGATAATTTACTAGTCCTTTCTGCGATAATTTCACTAGGGTCTGTTGGTGGAACCGTGGGAGAATCTTCTACAGATTGATTAATATCATTCGTACTATTAGCTAATCTAACATTAATGATAGTTTCAAACAAAACTGATCCGCTTCCATCTGCCGCGATAAGTTGAACTTTAACGTTATCTTCACTTTGTTCGAAAACATACTCATTAGACTCACCGACAAGCTTATCATTGACTTTCATGTATACATTTGGCAATCCTTCAACTTTAGAAAATGAGAGTGTATATATGTTAGCATCCGTAACTATCATATTATCTTCAAAATCAATCTCAGCGCTCTCACCAACTTTATTCCCACCGTAAAACGTAAAATCTGTAGGACTTATGTAAGTTTCAATAATAACATCAAATTCAGTATTCTCATAATTATTTTGATCTTCAGGTATAAATACAGCATTATATGTATTTTCCCCGAATAACAACGTCTGCCCTTTTTCAAAGCTAGCACTACCGGAGATATTTACATCGTTGTGTTTACTAGTAAAGCTCAGCGGAATATCTACTAAATTATAGCCGGACCGATATGGCAACTCTATTTTCTCCACCATTACTACGGCCGTTGCTTTTCTAATAATAACCCTCGAAAATATAGTTGCAGTTACATAGTAGATTTTACTAATGGTTGTAGTTAAATCATAAGACCCTACATTTTTAGGGGAACAACTGTAAAATATAGTTGCATCTTCAATTTCAACTTCTGGTAGTTTTATTTCTCCATCATATACCACGTCTATATCTTGTATTTGCACATTAAATTGCCGTTTAGACACTAGTATTTCTTTCACAGTATTATTAACTTTTTCAAGGTTAAAGTTTACGCATACCTCATTATCAAGTAATAAATTAATTTCCCCGCTAAAATCACCTGATAAATCTAACTGCGAATCATAACCTACAACAGTAAATCCAATATCTAAAATAGATTGTTCACTCTGTAAAATCGCCAATGTCTCAGTATCCGCAACGAGTCTAATTGTTTTAGAAGGTGAAAGTTCACTTTCCTCTCCACTCGTCATATACTGTACATCTCCAAACACAAAACTCGGTGGTTCAGCACCTGAATACATATTCATATCGCTGATAAAATACTTAATAGTCCTAGGCATAATTCTCACAGTTTTGGTAGAAGGAATACTTTCTAGCAATTGGAAATTAGTTACATCAGACAGACTCGCCTGCACTGAAAAAACCTGGCCAGCAGATAATTCACAAACATTTTCTTTATCTACTGTTATTACTATACGTGAAATAATGCTGGGCGGCAGAGTATTCAAGTCAATATTTCCATCGTCTCCTGGGACAATTACTAACGGGCTATTCTCACCAATTTTATATGCTATAACAAAATCATTGGAAAACTTATTAAGTTCAGGTGATTTATATAACACATTTCCTGCAACGACATTATCCCAATCAAAGCTTATGTATCTAGGATTAATTTTTAGTTTATCATCTCCGCATGTAACTATAAATTGAATGCATAGCACATGATCACCATTGCTAAATAGGTGATAAACTGCTTTTGCCTTATTAATCGTATATGAACCCACTACAGGAAATGCATTTTCCTCTGAATTAATTCCTAATGTAATTTCTTGTTGAACGATATTTCCATTGAGAGAAATATTGAATATTCGTGGCGATAAATATGCTGACCTTTGACTTAAGTAAGTTTTTTCTATGGCTGGTAACTCAGTTAAATCTAAAACAACTTCTGCAGGAAGAATTATAACACTGGCTACCGTAGTATTGTCTGATACAGTATTGTTAAACTTATAATTGGGATTTTTGTTCAAAATAATAATTTTATAAAGCCCAGGGTATTTTATCTCACTTGGTTTTGGCATTTCTTTCGTATAATTCATCGGATTGTTGATATCTCCGTCAATATGCAAAAAATAGTTACTTATTGTTATACCCATATGACTTTCTGCGTCAAAAACATCTTCCCCTACATAAACCCCCTCTTTAGGTGTAAATGAAGGTATAATTCCCGTTCCCGTATAAGTGTCAATGACCATATCTGTGGACATTTCCAACTCTCTTGGAATAATTTTAATTCCTTCAGAATAGTGCTTTTGGTATGGTTTATAATTTTTAATATCATTTTCATCTGTGTAACTTATGGTTAGACTGATGCCTCGATATTCTCCTACATCTCTAAAAGTCATAGGACCGCTAAGTACCTGATCTCCATAACTAATTTCAATAGAAAACCTTGCTGAAGGTAATTCAGAATCTTTAATATATACTTGCCAATCTGCTCCCAGGTATTCAGCAATATTATTCCCTTGACTAATAGGCCTTGGCTTGTATTCTCCTGTTGGACTAATTAAATAAAGACCTTTAACGCCAAGTTCAGCTTGTATAATATCAAAATCTATTTCAACCCCTTCAATCGGTAAATATTTATAATCACCAGGAAAATCACATTTAAGCATATATTTATTCGCTGCAGGTCTGACACCTGTCTCATATAAGCTTACATTAATTGGAGCTTGATTTAAAAGTGTCATATTCGAATCTTGTGTGCTTACAGAATACCATTGTCTATTACTAGGCTCTAAATTGTATATAAAATTCAACTGTACCGTATTTCCAGTATAAACAATTTCATTAGTACTAAGTTCAGGATGATATTCTATTTTTTTAATGGACAGCAAGCCATTACTATCATCACTACTAGCATTAAGAATAATAGTCATATTTGTATAGTCATTAGCAGTTAGAGCGGAATAGTTATCTATTTTTATTGCTAACTTGTAACAGTTGTCACCGAAATCCCATTTCTCAGGCCAGCCAGTAACAGAAGAACTTACATAATCACAGGAATACTCAACATCTATTCCCTCTTCTATAAGTTGACTTCGTATCAAGTTAGACACATCTTCGTTTGTTTCATTTTTGAATGCTTTAAAGCTCCAATTAGGTTCATTATCACCATAAAAAACAACCTTGTCTTCTGCCTTTAGCCTAACAGTTAATTTCTTTATTGTTAATGAAGCAGTCACCTCAGCTACATTATAATTATTGCCAGCATCTAATCTCGCGGTGACAGTGTATACACCAACATTTTTAAATGGGGGTACTACATCGCCATAAATGTATTCTACAGAAACATTAACATTTGCTGGAATAATTTTTGATACATCTACAACAAACTCTTGGTTTTCCCCATCAAATGTTACTTCTTTATCTACGAATGGACCATTGGACAAGTTTAAATCTGCTGGGCTAACAGTAAAACTTAATTTATCGGGAACCAAGCTAGTACAATTATAATAGTTTAAATAGTTTCTGTTTTCGTCTGTGATTGTATCTACATACAAATTAACTTCATATGTCCCTATACCAGACATGCCTGCGACATAATTGCTGGAAAAACTTACGACTATTGGGTAATTAGGAACATCTCCTTCAAAAGAAGTAACAATGCCAGGTATAGAATCGCAGTATACTATGTTATTATTAGGCATTGAATTTGATACAACTAAAGTTTTAGGGTTTATAAATAACGATATGGGAAATTCTTTAATCTCATACTTTGTGCCAGAAATTTTTAAAATACAATTATATTCACCAGCTAATATAAATTTTGAAGCAGTTGATTCAGACCCATCTGGACGAATGAGCTTTGTTATAATCAATTCCTTTTCATACAAATTAGGTTTTACTTTATCAAAATTCAAACTAGTAACGAAATTTTCAGGATTCCCTGTGAAAACTGGTGCTCCTACAGGACTATTCAAGCCGTTAATACTACTTAACAACTCTTGCTCTGTCATGTCAAAGATGCCTTTTTCTAGCCTAACATTATATTCCCTATAAAATTTCGTGCGTTGCGTTGTGCTTTCTATCAAAGCAGAAAAAATGTAATCTCCTGTATCACTGAGAATACTATTAGTTAAGTAGTTATCTGGGGTCTCTTTTGCTACCTTTAAAACTAAATTCTCCACAACAGAATCTGCAGGTAAAGAAGGAAAAATATCATCATAAAATATTGAATTTGCATATAATGTATAGTCTTTTCTTTTGAAACTTAAAATTTTAGCATCAGCATTATATAAAAACGTCCCAATAATATCTACATACTCACTGTACATATGAAAGCTATATTCTTCATCACGTAGCACCAAGTTAGGCCCTGCGACACCCGCCCAAATGAAAGCTTCATTATTAATCGCTGTTTTGATATCCTCAGATAATCCCATTTTTGTTAAAACTTCAATAGCTAATTGTGGTATAACATTATCTTCCTGCAATCCAATTATGTAAGAGGATTCTTCTTCTCCATATCTAATTTTGAAATTCTCTCCACTATATATCTCATTCGAAAAATCCCAGCCTGATGCCATATTCATTGTATCGATAGTGATTTCATTATAAGAAATAGGATTGCTTGCATATCTTTTGCTAATTGGGGCAGAATACACATCTCTTAAAAATGTAATTTCTTTGTATGTTTTATTATCATTTGGGAACACAAGTTCAGGGATATCTTTTACAACGCCTGCTTTAAAAGCAAACTTACCTCTATCGTTAGACTTAAGTGGATAAATCCAACCAAGTGGATAAGTACAACTAGTAGTATAAAAAGCTTTATTCTCATCTGTTACTGGCGTTAATGAATAAACATTGTCCCCAGTGCTTTTTATAGCACCAGTAGCGTCTAACCACGAACATTTGCATAAATTCTCTGTTCCTATTCCCCACACATCATTTACGTTTGTACAAAATTCAATTGATATGCTACTTGGATTTGCGCTCACCCCTACAAAAGAAACACCATGCACACCCTCATCAGTGGAATATAAAGAGGTGGTTCGCGTGTGCGAAATTGAGCTTGTTCCAGAACTATTTTCCGTGCAATTCTTAGCAATCGTAGCAACACCTATATTACCAGTAGTCCTTAATGTGCTTAATGTAATAATTGAATCATTGGTATAGACCATACCAACGCCATTCTCGCTAGTTATTACTACATCAATCTCGACATTTTCTATTACACCTTCATTCTTCTGTGCTAATAAAGCATAATCTCCACTAACCTGCCCACTCAGCCTTATGTTTTTAACTGTCCCACTACTAGAAATATTTCCTATTAGAGCAAATCCAAAAATATTTGTTATAGAAAACCCGTTCCCATCTAAAGCGCCATTAAAAGTACTTATTAATGGCTCCTCTATTGCTAACATATAAGGAGACATATCTATATTGTTTGTCAACATATAGTACATATTAGCCGTACTCTTATCAGATAAAAAACGCAAATCAGAAACGCTCTTTATTAAGTATGGATTAACTTTAGTTCCTTTAGTTTCTTCAGACCCCATATATTCTAATTCTAATGATGGATCTGGTAGCGTTAAATAAGTACAATCTTTAAAACCGTAAAAGTCAAGCCCGGCTTTTTCTCTATTGTAAAAGTTGAAGCCATTTCTAATTAATTTATTTGATAAATCTGGATCTTCACTATCAGAAACTCCACTTAAAACTTCAGAACAGAAAGGAAACTGATCCGGATCGATCGCTATATTGTAGAGATTGATGTCATTTTGTATTATTGCATTTTTAATGTCTGCAATGGGCTTGTGTAAAGCTAATTCGGCTTTTATATATTCTAAATAACAAACAATCCCCAAATAATCTTTAACTAAATAATTCCCTGTATCTTCTATAAGATATGCATTTGGAACTGAATCTACAACCTTTGGCGCGTCCTTTATTTGATTATATTGAAACCCGTTCCAATCGACATCTTGACCCATCTGGCACGTGTTTAAAGCATCATCTTCATAGGTATGATAGATATTGCCAATCAAATTAAAAGCATTTGGATCTTCTGGATCAGTATTATAGACTCCTGCACTATTCATAGCAGTTATATAACCTGCTACTCGGATTCCCCCTTCAACTTCAGGGGCATTTGGATTCCAGTTAGAAACCGTTACACTTGCCATAGATAGCGAATTTTGAATTGTCCCAAGATTAATACAACAGATGCCCCCTGCCCATTTATTACCATTTACTGCGCCTTGAACCTTAACATTATCTACAACACCAGAATTAGTGCCTACAAGAATCGCTGCACCCGCGCTTGCAAAAGACACTTTTGCGTTAATAATGTTTAAGTTTTTAACACGACCCTCCTTGCCGATTACAGAAAAAAGTGCAAACCCATTATTTTCAGCTATAATTCTTTCTCCATTTGTATACCACGCTCTTATATCGTCAATTTCAAATCCAATAATAGAGTGTCCCCTACCGTCAAACTCTCCATTAAAATAACCTGATATCCAAGTTTTTTCTTTTGAAATATCATAGCTTTTACGAGTTAAATATATATCATTACACAGGATGTATTTTTTACCAGTTGTTATTGATTGAATATCAGGGGCCCCACTCAAAATATTATTATTTGAGCCATCAAGTAAAAAATTTTCAAAATCTGCTTCAGTTTCTATATAAATTACATCTTGAGGTGATGCCTCAGAAAACTTAGACTCTTCAAACCATTGTTTATTGCTTGAAAATCCTATAATAACCATAACTAGAAGGCATATGACTAGTCCAATAAATAAGCTATATAGCAATTTTTTAACTTTCATATTCACCAAATTATTCATACTATTTTTTCTTTAAAATCTTTATTAATACTTGTTAGAGGCGCATACGCGCACATATCTTCACTGTAATATTAACATGGCAATGGTGTGCTTACAATGTATTATTTGTGAAATAACAGAAAAAGCCCCTGTACCTTCATAAATACAAGAGCTTCTAATAATTGCATTTATAAAAACTAAAGTATTGGTTGATATTATCTCTTAAACTCAGGATATATGTCTAGTGTAGCGAAATAATCATTTGGGGTTTCAGCTCGTCTTATTAATTCAAATGTTCCATCTTTATTCAAAAGTACTTCTGCACTCCTAAGCTTTCCATTGTAATTATACCCCATCGAGTGTCCGTGCGCCCCCGCATCATGAATGAATAAAATATCTCCATATTCTAGTTTTGGGAGGTCCCTATCCACAGCAAATTTATCACTATTTTCGCATAGCGAACCCACTACATCGTATTTAGTATTTGGGCTTTCATTTTCTTTGCCCAAAACCGTAATATGGTGATACGCTCCATATATTGCAGGTCTCATAAGGTGTGCAGCACATGCATCTACCCCAGCATAATCTTTATAAATATGTTTGAAATGTATAACTTCAGTTACCAACCCTCCGTACGGAGCGAGCATATATCTCCCTAACTCAGTAAATATAGAAATATTCCCATAATCTTTACCCAGTTCTTCATTATATACCTTCTTCACGCCTTCGCTAATTTTATAGATATCTGCTGGTTTTTCTTCTGGTCTGTATGGAATGCCAATTCCGCCACTTAAGTTTACGAAAACAAATTTTGCTCCTGTTTTTTCAGTAATATCTTTAATTAAAACGAACAGTAATCTAGCAAGCTCTGGATAATAATCATTTCCTGCAGTATTGCTTGCTAAAAACGCATGAACGCCGAATTCCTTAACACCTTTTTTCATTAGTTTTTCAACGGCCTCAAACATTTGTGGTCTAGTCAATCCATATTTTGCATCGGCTGGATTTCCCATAATTTTTGTTCCAATTTTAAATTCGCCACCAGGATTAAACCTTAAAGATATTTTTGATGGTATCCCTGCATGCTTTTCCAAAAACTCGATATGAGTTATGTCATCTAAATTAATTATAGCATTAAGTTTTCTGGCTAGAACATATTCCTCCGCAGCGGTTTCATTAGAAGAAAACATTATTTCATCACCTTTAAAACCTAACTTTTCAGCCATTAGCAGTTCGGTATATGAAGAACAATCTAATCCACATCCGTTTTCTTTCATTATTTTTAAAATTGCGGGATTTGGGGTCGCTTTAACAGCAAAGTATTCTTTAAAACCATTATTCCAAGCAAATGCTTCCTTCAACCTTTTTATATTATTTTCAATTCCATCTCTATCATATACATGATACGGTGTAGGATATTTTTTTTGTATTTCTTTAGCTTTTTCAAGTGTAATAAAAGGTTTTTTCATAATAACTTCTCCTATATCATCTACTGTATGGAAGTGCCCTCCTGTCGCTTTTCAGCGCCTATGCGGTCTATCCTGCCCCTATTATATGGAAGTATCACTTGCTAGTCAATTCTAATGTCACATTATCACAAATTTTAACATTTTTATGCATTCTATTTGCATTTAATTCAAAAACCCATGACGGGTTCAATCTTTACAATTAACAACATGAGAATTAGCAATTTTAACACTTAAATTATAATTCTTGAGGATGAAGGGACAAGCAACATTTAACTATTATTTACTAAAGAACTCTCTAAACATAGCACTTAATTCTGGATGAATTGTAAATGTATTAGATGTTTTAAATTGCGCAATTTTTTGCAACATTTCATCGTAGCTATCCGTAGCGATATCAACTTGTTCTAGATTCGCTGTCGGAGTATACAGCCCCCAATAACTACCGGGTTCCTTAACTTTATATGTCCAAACTGCCCAACTGATATTTTCTTTTCTATACTCAGTAAGAGCATATTCCCAAGAAGGAATGTGGTTAAAAAAATTATACTCACCAATGTAGATAGGAATACCAAAATTCGCATTCTCAAGATTTTGCATTTTTTTATCAACAAACTGCATTTGAAAATCTAACTTTTCCTCTTCTGGTAATGGATATAATGGCCAATTGTATTCGTGAAATGAATACACGATACATCCTTGTCCCGTGAACCATGCAGGTGAGGGTAAATTATCGGTTTCCCAAACGCTTTCTATGATTAGAATATGCTCATCACCTATTTGTCTAATTGCATTACACAATTCAAAATAAAACAACCATTGCTTCCATCCAGTTTGTCCCTCTGCTCCTTCTGGTTCATTTAACAAGTCATAACCAGCTACAATAGACCTGTCTTTATATCTATTTGCAACTGTCACCCATAAATTAATTGTTTTTTCTTTATTGGTAACATTATCGAAAAGATCTGTTCCTGACGTGTCTCCTGAATGATGCTTTCCATTTTGTGAACCGTAAGCGCCATGTAAGTCTAAAATGACATATAGATCCTTTTCATCGCACAAATCAATAAACCAGTCAAGTTTCTCGAATTTTGTTATATTCCCCTCCGCATCCTCTAAGTTCATATAAGTAAAGGGCAATCTAATAGAATTGAAACCAGCATTTTTTATGTTATCAAAATCTTCTTCACCCCACCAACTATCTTCATACGCCCTCATCAATTGACGAGATTTATCATATCCGAACCGTGTTTCTAATTTAGCGAGTATTTTCTTTTGGTCTAACTCGCCTAGTTCAGTAGAATCCGTTACTGGGCACATCCACTCCTCTAGAACAAATAGTCCTCCTGCATTAAGCCCCCTTAGGACTACTTCCTCCCCTTGCATATTAACAATCTTTGTGCCACTGGTAGATAAAAACCTATAATCCTCTTCTGTGTTGATTTGTTTTTTATCCGTTATAACTAACAAAAACGCTTGTGTTAAAACAACAGTTAAAAACAACGCTAACGCTATAATAACAATTAAAGTCTCTATCTTTCTTTTCATATTTGCTACCAATTATAAACAGTTACATCAATAAAAAGTCGTAACTCTGAATATATATTTCATCTCGAATATTATCACATAAAATGATACAAAATTCAACATAACCTAATTCTCTCATTTTACCAATATAATCATTAAGATAAGTTTGATTATTTAACAACGATAATGATACAATATCTTAAATAAAACAAGGAGGCATTGTCATGACTGAGAATAAAGTTATTTTAGATTTTATCAATCAATACGCAAAATTAATGAACCCAGATAATATCGTTTGGATTGATGGTTCAGAAGAACAAAAACAGCAGCTAACAGATGAGGCTGCTTCTACAGGAGAAATAATTAAATTAAATGAAAAATTACTTCCCGGTTGTGTTTATCATAGAACAGCTGTTAATGATGTAGCAAGAGTTGAACATAGAACTTTTATATGTTCACATACTAAAGAAGGTGCGGGACCCACAAATAACTGGATGGATCCAACTGAAGCATATAAAATGCTTGATAAAATTGCTGAAAACGCAATGGTAGGTAGAACAATGTACATAATCCCTTATTCAATGGGTAAAGTTGGATCTCCGTTTGCGAAATACGGTATTGAGCTTACCGATAGCATTTATGTTGTATTAAATATGATGATTATGACACGAGTGGGTACTAATGTTTTAGATGCAATCGGAGTTAATGGTGAATTTGTTAAAGGCGTGCATAGCAAGGTCAAATTAGATGCAGAGAACAGATATATATGCCACTTCCCTGAAGATAATATGATATATTCACTGAATAGCGGTTATGGCGGTAATGTTTTACTTGGTAAAAAATGCTTTGCTTTACGTATTGCCTCTTATCAAGCTTGGAAACAAGGATGGTTAGCTGAGCATATGTTAATTCTCGGGATTGAAAAACCTAATGGCGAAACCAAATATATTACAGGAGCTTTTCCATCGGCTTGTGGAAAGACTAATTTAGCCATGCTGATACCACCCGAAACGTACACTAAAAAAGGATACAAAGTAACTACTGTTGGTGATGACATCGCTTGGATAAGACCTGGCAAAGATGGTAGGCTCTATGCAATTAACCCTGAAAATGGATTTTTCGGTGTTGCTCCTGGAACGAATGTAAAATCAAATCCCAATGCTCTAGCATCAACGAAAAAAGATACAATTTTCACTAATGTCGTATACATCCCTGAAACAAGAACTGTATGGTGGGAAGGTCTAGATAAAAATCCTCCAAAAGATGCGGAAGACTGGAAAGGCAATAAATGGTATGGTGGAATGACTGATGCTGATGGAAACATTATTAAAGGAGCTAATCCAAATAGTCGTTTTACTTCTCCTGCTATCAATTGCCCCTCATTATCACCTGAATTTGAAAACCCACAAGGTGTACCCATTTCTGCTATTATATTTGGAGGCAGAAGAGCTAAGGCTGCCCCATTAGTATACGAATCATATAACTGGCAACATGGAGTTTTTGTAGGATCTATTATGGCTTCTGAGACAACAGCAGCTGCGACAGGCGCAGTAGGTGTTGTTAGACATGACCCAATGGCCATGCTCCCATTCTGTGGATATAATATGGCTGATTATTTTGCTCATTGGCTATCTATGGGTAACAAGCTTTCTAATCCTCCGAAAATCTTTAATGTAAACTGGTTTAGACTAGATGACAATGGTAACTTCATATGGCCAGGATTTGGAGATAATATGAGAGTTTTAGACTGGATTTTACAAAGATGTGAAGATATTGTCGATGCAGTTGAAACACCCATCGGCTATATGCCCTATCCAGATGATATTAATCTGGAAGGACTTGATTTCACCAAAGAAAAACTCATCAGCATACTAGATTGTGACAAAGATACATGGAAAGCAGAAGCAAAAGAAATAGAGAATTTCTATACAAGTAAATTTGGTGATACTCTTCCAAAGGAATTATATGAAGAGCTAGCGGCATTAAAACAAAGGCTTGCCTAGTTGACTTCTATCTAAAATTAATTCAACGATATAAAAACTGACCTCCGATGTTAAATTATCATAGTGAGGTCAGTTTTTAATTTGAAAAGAACTTGTCAATTATTTTACCTACATATGAATTATCAAGTGAAGCTATTTTAGATTTTGTTTTTGTTACATCATAATCTAAAGCATAGTTATTAATAATCACTTCTCCACATTCATCAATTTCAACACTCCCGAATTTTGCTATGCCTTGATTTGCATGAGGAGTACCAAGTGGTCCAAAGTTTATATACCATCTAGTCATATGTTCTTTCTTAATATTTATAGAATGCTGAAAATGCGTATGTCCATAAAATACATATTGGCTTTTTACGTCTTTGAACAAGCTCTCTATTTGTTCTTGCCTTGGCGGACATACTGCTAAAGACTCAGTATCGCTTAAATCTTCTTTCCAAGCAAAGTGTTTAAATGTTAATTTTTTTCCATTAATATTCCTAGTCAATGAATATGGTAAACCCTTTAAAAAACCGTACACTCTAGGATTTGTATTTTCTTTCATAAAATTAATATATTCAATAAATTCTGACGCCAACCCATTTAATACTTTATTTTCATAACAGTAAATATAGTATTGGTCGTGGTTGCCTTTTACCATATAAAAATTAGGTAAATTTGAAATGATATCAAAACACTCATTGATATCAGCGCCAAAATGACAAAGATCTCCTAAACAAATTATTTCATCACAACTTGAAAGTTTATCAAGTGCTATTTCCAAAGCTTCTTTATTGGAGTGTATATCGCTAATAACACCTATTTTCATAATTAATAACTATACTTCTGTATCAAGGGTACGTATTTTTATTTGCCCAGTTTCATTTGAATTCTCTTGACCCATTTCTTTAAAATTTAAAAAGGGTAAATAATAAGGAGGCATATTAGCTGTTGTTGTTATGTTTGAAACAACTAATCTTACATATGGATATAACACACTGCAAGCGTCTTTACTAATTTCTGGAATATTACTTTGCGTAAAATTACTAATACTAAATTGTCCAACTATGGATACTTCTAAATCAAATGGAGTTAAATTGTTTTCCGTTTGTTTTAGACTAACCGTCGTTATTAACCTACAACGATTTCCTTTAATTCCAAATTCAAACTTAATATTGGGGTTTAATTGAAATGTATCTTTAGCAGATGCATCATTAGTTGAAAACTTAATATTCGTTACTCTATAACCTAAAAAACTCAGTGTGTTACTCATTTCCTTTTTTATTCCTCCTTCTTACAGGGATATCGGTAGCAACATCAAAACCGAATCCGTTAACTTCTGAAGCTTTATTAATATACATAAAAGCGTTAGGATCAATTCTTTTTACTATCCTTTTCAGTTCAGCAGATTGCCTCTTTTTTACAACGCATATTACAACTTTTCTTTCGCCACTTGTAAACACACCTTGCCCCTTTAAAATCGTAGCCCCTCTCTTAAGCTCGCTAATGATTGTTCGCCCTAACTCCTCAGCATGCTCGGTTATGATATTGAAAACTAAACTTGAATGCAAACCATTAGTTAATACATCAGCAACTTGAGATGTAAGAAACAATGTAACGAAAGAATAAAGTATTGGAGTCATTACATTCAAAAACACATCGTTACTTGTTTGATCAGGTTTTGACTGTAATAAACCAATCAATCCGGAAAACACAACCACAACACAATCAAAAACAAATATTAACCAATTAACATTAATTCTTGAAGATTTTAAAGAAGTTAGACGAGCTATAATATCAGTCCCACCAGACGAACTATTGGTCATTAGGTTGACACCAAGTGAAATGCCGCTTAAAACACCGCCTGCTAAACTTGCTAGAATCACAACTCCACTTTCTATTCCAGCTCCTTTAAAAACAGGAAATTTAATGGCGCTTAAAACACCCATAAAACCTGCGTATACAACAACGCAAAATATTGTTCTCACTACAAATTCTCTATTCAATAGAAAAAATGCTACTATCAGTAATGGTATATTTAGAACAAAAATCGTAACAGCTGGATTAAAAACAGTTGAGGCTAACCTAGGGTTGCTAATGTTAACTATGTTAAACAAAATAGAAGCGATCCCTCCTATCCCTCCGGGAGCAAATGCATTCGGTACAATAAACGAATATGTTGCAAAAGCTCTCATTATACTAACGAAAGTAAACAATAGGTATAACAAAATAGTATTTACTGTTTTTTTAGTCGATAATTTCATTTTAATTACATCCATTAATTCATATTTTCTCTGCCATTAGATTATATAAACATTACAGCAAATAAGCAAGAAAACATAGGAGCGTTTCTTGGGAATAATAAACGAAAAACAGCCTGTGCTTCATATTCACAGGCTGTCGTAAAGATCAAAAATACAATTATTTTGTGCCGAACAATCGGTCTCCAGCATCGCCTAAACCAGGTAAGATATAACCATTTTTATTTAGTTCTCTATCACAAGCTGCTATAAATATTTTTACATCTGGATGGCTGTTTTTTACCTTATTAATTCCTTCTGGTGCAGCTATTATTGACATGAGTCTAATGTTGTTACATCCTTTCTTTTTTAATAAATCTATAGCTGCAACTACGGATCCTCCGGTTGCAAGCATTGGGTCTAATAATACACACACTTTCTCTTCTATCCCTGCTGGAAGTTTACAGTAGTACTGATGTGGCTCCAGCGTTTCCTCGTCTCTATATAACCCAATGTGACCTACATATGCTGTTGGGAATAACATATGTACACCGTTAACCATCCCTAGTCCTGCTCTCAAAATCGGTATTATTGCAACAGACTTCTCTTTAACCATTGTTTGTGTACACATTTCCATAGGAGTTTCTATTTCTACATCATATGTTGGTAAATCTTTAAAACACTCAAATGTCATTAATGCAGTAATTTCAGATACTAGTTCTCTAAACATCTTTGATGTTGTATTTACATCCCTTAACATTGCAATTTTATGCATTATCAGAGGATGACTAAAAATTGTAATATTTTCACCATAATCACTCATATTTAGCTCCTTCATATCATACAATCCACAGCGTTACACCTAGATTATTTAATCTCCCAAACTATTTAAGTATTCGCTTAAATATGTATTAGCAGAGTAACTATCATTGTTACTCAACATCATCTTGAGTTTCATCTATTTCAGGCACATCTTTTGCAGCCTCGACATTATTTTCTGTCTCAATTGTTTGTTCAACAGAAGTATCTTCTGCACTCTTTTTAGAACCTTTTTTTCTAGATTCAATAAATGATGATATTTTAGCACGAAGTTTTTCAACATTCTCTTCAGTTGGATAAATTATATTAAGTAAAATCCCCAACACTGTTGCTATCGCTAGAGGAGAAATCTCGACAGAACCAGCCATAATTTTCAATTTAGAACTATCAAAATCTAGATTTAAAGCACCGATTATATCGCCTGCTAAACTTAAAGCTCCTAGTCCTAAACCTGTAGCTAGAATGACTGAAACAATCATCATATTTCGGGTATCTGTGAAATCCACCTTCGCATCAACTAAAACTCTTAATCCAGACGCTGAAATCATTCCAAACAAAACTATAGATGCACCGCCTATAACAGCACTAGGTATAGTTGCAAGCAAATCTCCAAACACAGAAAATACTCCAAATATAACTGCTAAAGCACCTGCTAAAAAAACATTTTTGGGTTCATAATTTTTGGTAATAGCCAGTACAGCCGTGTTTTCGCCATAAGTAGTATTGGGCGGACCGCCTAGTAATCCAGCAATCATTGTCCCAACTCCATCACCTAAAACAGTACGGTCCAAACCAGGATCAACCATAAAATCCTGCCCGCAAATATAACTATTAGCCGAAATATCACCCAGATGTTCCATAAATGTAACAATTGCAACTGGGACAACTGCTAAAAACCCTGTTAAGAAGCCTGCGCCAGTCATGTTTGCAAAACCTTTATAAAAAGATAGTTCCTTACCTATATTCTGGAAAATGATTATCCTATCTACACTAAATGCGCCTTTAAAGTTAATTATCCCTATTATGGCACTATATATGTATCCGACAATAAATCCAAGTAAAACCGGTATAACCTTTAAAAAACTCTTAGGTTTGGAAAATGCACTAACTAAAAGGATTGTTAAAGCTGTTATAATTGCAGCAGTCCATTCTTTCCAAGTAGCACTTCCAAGTACTAGATAATTGAAAAGTATATTATTCCAAAACATTTTCGGAGCTAATATCATACCAATAATTATGATAACCGGTCCAATAACTACTGGCGGGAAAAACTTCTTAACTTTTTCCGCTCCAACTAACTTAATTATTCCAGCAATTGCAACATATACAAGCCCCGCTAGTATAATACAAAGAACAGCAACCGCCATTTTGTCTTGCCATTCCGTTGAATATTTTACCACAGATGAGCCAACAAGCGAAATAAGGGCAGGTAAAAAGGCAAACGAACTGCCTAAAAATACAGGTACTTTTCTTTTAGAGATAAAATGAAAAGCAATTGTACCTAAACCAGCCGAAATTAAAGCCATAGGGATACTCATGTTTGTTAATATTGGCACTAATACGGTAGCACCTAGCATAGCAAACATGTGTTGAAATGCTATAAATACTTCTTTAGCAGAATATTTATAAAAGTTAAATTTTTTCTTGCTCATATCCTTCCTCCAATATGATTTTTTAAATTTTAACAAATACGTATACTACTGTCAATAAAGATTGGTTTTTTAGTTAATTTTTGAACGAAAGTCTGCATCTGAAATGGAGGGTTATCACGCATAAAATTCCAATTATTTAGTCAACTAAACACATTAGGACCTTATCATTATCTTGAAAGAAGAATGGTAACTGGACCGTCATTCACTTGAGGAATAGTCATATGCGCCCCAAACTGCCCATATTTAACCTTTAATCCTAATTTCTCTAATTCACTCCCCACTCGAATATATAGCTCATTTGCAACCTCTGGTTTTTCTGCGTTTGTAAAATCTGGTCTATTTCCCTTATTGCAATTTGCAAGCAATGTAAATTGTGAAATTAGTAACACCTCACCACTTACATCTAAAACGCTGTTGCTCATCTTACCCTCTTCGTTTTCAAATATGCGTAAATTGGCTATCTTCTTGGCAATATATATAACCTCATCGATGGTGTCTCCCCTAGCCACACCTAAATATACGCACAAACCATGATTGATATTCGATACCTCTAGACCGTCAACGATAACACTGGCTTTCGTTACTCTTTGTACAACTGCATGCATATATCCTCTACCTCAAATAAAAATACTTAATGCTTTTTTAAGCTAGCAAACTCATGAATTTAATATTGATGTAAGAGTTATAGGATCAACAATAACCCCGTCTTTATAAACTCTCATATTGCCACTAGAAATTTCATCCATCAAAATAACTTCATCATCATAAAAGCCAAATTCAAATTTAATATCCCATAAATCCAATCCTTTTTCTTTTAAGATATCTACAACAATTTTCGTAATCTCAAGTGTTTGTTTCTTCATGTTCTCATACATTACTTTTGACATTATTCCCAATGTCACCAATCCGTCGCATGTGACTAAAGGATCTCCTCTTAAGTCATCTTTTAGAGTAGTTTCAACATACCATTCTTTCAACGGCGTTGCATTAGATATATAATCACCATATCGTCTAATAAAGCTCCCTGTAGCCACAAGTCTACAAATAACTTCGAGCCCTTTACCGAACGGTTTACAAGGCAATACTTCCATTGTACTATCTTTCAAATTTGAGGATATATAATGAGTTTTAATCCCCTTTTCTTTAAGCTTTTTGAAAAACATACTTGATGTTTGCAAATTAGCACGCCCCATACCTTCTATGCTCAAACCAACGGTATTCTCACCAGGGTCGAATTTACCGTCTTTTCCCGTCACATCATCTTTGAACTTAAGTAAAATATTACCATTGCTTAACTTATAAACATCCTTTGTCTTCCCCAAATATAAAATTTCCATACTTAAAACACCTCTACTAAATGTTACTCTTATATTATAAATATTTGCATATCGTATAGCAAATAAACGCCAGCAAATATCAATTGAATTAATGTTCAAATCTACAATAATATTGTCTTTAAATATGACATATAACTTTTGATTACCTTCACAATATTTGACACTCGTAATGTGCTTTGTTATAATCAAAATCGTCATTATATGGGGGCATGGCTCAGTTGGTAGAGCGATGCGTTCGCAACGCATAGGCCAGGGGTTCGAATCCCCTTGCCTCCACCAAATAAGAACGCATTTGCACTGTATATAGCAAGTGCGTTTTTATATGTCAACACACCAACAAAAAATATAACTACCAGCATTTCCACTTAATAAGCTTGATAGATACAATATAATTATTACATAAACCGTAGCTATAGCTACTATTTCTTTCAGTATCTCGCCAGTATTCGATAATGAATCGGCATATTGCTTCTTAATATTTGCTTGGTTTAAAAACACTATAAAAGGGTCAGTCTATAAAGCTGACCCTTTTTCATTTGGAGCTAATGACTGGAATCGAACCAGCGACCTGTTCATTACGAGTGAACCGCTCTGCCAACTGAGCTACATTAGCATCACATAGCCTTAGTTTAGACTATGTTTTATTACTTTACTACTTGTTGTTTTCTTGTACTGCAACAGCTACCGATACGGTTGCGCCAACCATAGGGTTATTGCCCATACCAATTAGTCCCATCATTTCAACGTGTGCGGGTACTGAGCTAGACCCTGCAAATTGTGCATCACCGTGCATTCTGCCCATAGTATCTGTTAAGCCATAGGAAGCTGGACCTGCGGCCATATTGTCTGGGTGAAGAGTCCTACCAGTGCCGCCACCACTTGCTACGGAAAAATATTTCTTTCCATGTTCGTTCGCCCATTTTTTATATGTACCACACACTGGATGTTGAAATCTCGTAGGATTTGTGCTATTCCCAGTTATGCTGACATCCACACCTTCGCTAATCATTATTGCAACGCCTTCGTTAACATCATCTGCTCCGTAGCATTTAACATTAGCTCTTTCTCCAGTGCTGAAAGCCTTTTCACTTAATACTGTTAATTCTTCGGTACCTTGATTATACTCAGTTTCGACATATGTAAAGCCATTAATACGGCTGATTATGTATGCAGCATTCTTTCCTAACCCATTCAATATTACTCTTAGATCTGTCTTTCTTACTCTATTTGCCGAACGAGCAATTCCAATAGCACCTTCTGCAGCAGCAAAACTCTCATGCCCTGCTACAAATGCAAAACACTTTGTTTCATCTCTTAGTAGCATAGCCCCTAAGTTACCATGCCCCAATCCTACTTTTCTTACATCTGCGACGGAACCAGGCACGCAAAACGCTTGTAGACCTTCTCCAATTGCTTCTGCTGCGCCAGCCGCATCTTTTATTCCTTTTTTGATAGCATAAGCACAACCTAATGTATATGCCCAAACTGCATTTTCGAAAGCAATAGGCTGAATGCCTTTAACTATTTTTTCTACATCAATTCCTTTTTTTAAACAAATCTCTCTTGCTTCTTCTAAGCTTGCAATATTAGCTTTTTTTAAAAACTTTTCAATCGATGCAATCCTTCTATCATATCCTTCAAACTTAACGCTCATTTGACACCCCCTACTATTGAATCCTTGGATTTATGAACTTAACAGCATCCTTAAACCTACCATAAGTCCCAGTGCATTTTGCTAAAGCCTCTGCTGGTGCAACACCCTTTACTGTTATCTGCTCCATCATTGGACCAAGTTTCACAAACTCATACCCTATGATTTCATCATTCTCGTCTAAACCAAGCCTTGTAATATATCCTTCAGCCGTATCTAAATAACGAGCGCCCTTTTCCAATGTGGAATACATTGTACCCACTTGGCTTCTAAGTCCCTTTCCTAAATCTTCAAGACCTGCCCCTATTTGTAAACCATCTTCGGAAAATGCAGACTGACTTCTTCCATATGCAATTTGCAAAAAGAGCTCTCTCATTGCAGTATTAATTGCATCGCAAACAAGATCTGTATTTAATGCTTCCAATATTGTTTTCCCTACTAAAATTTCGGCAGCCATAGCTGCAGAATGCGTCATGCCTGAACAACCTAATGTTTCTACTAGAGCTTCTTGTATGATACCTTCTTTGATATTTAATGTAAGTTTACAGGCACCTTGTTGAGGAGCACACCAACCTATACCGTGAGTAAATCCACTTATATCCTTAATTTCTTTAGCCTTAACCCATCTTCCTTCAACTGGAATTGGAGATGAGCCATGCTTGCATCCTTGTGCGACACATGTCATGTTTTCCACTTCTTTTGTGTAATGCATATATTACCTCCTGTGACATTAGCTTAATAAATTGCTTAATGCTAGTTTACATTATTATATTAAATATTTCAATTAATTAAGCGCACATATGTGCATATTCGCTCGCATCTTTAACCTTTATCATCTAAAGCAACATAACTTATTATTACAAACCATAAATATTGTAATGAAATAATAGAAACAGCTGACAGACACTTTAAAAGCAAAAAAGAAGATGCACGATTTGTGCATCTTCCGCTAAGACAACGTTAAATTAAGATGTTCACAACCCGCTGTTGGCAGGTGGGCTAACTATCGCAAACACTCTGTCTTCCCCTAGCTGCAGGTTACCCTGGGAGGCTTGACATAACTACCTGCGAAGGACCTTCGTATGCCCTATGTGATAGTTGGGGTTTAATATACTTAACCCAACGTCTCCTAGACCATCTTTATTATATCACCAAGAATCACCCAATTCAATATACAAACAAAATAAGCTATAAATAAATCATATTTTGCAATTAACATGAGACTTAACGATAAATCATATTAATGGCTTAATCTTTGCAATTTACATGAGAATTGACAATTAACATTAATCTTCTTTTACAAACCCAGCATTGCGAATTTCAACATAGAAATTACTCTCTGCGGTGCCTGACATAGTCCTAGAAACCCCATCTCTACCTATAGAATTCTTATTACATACCTGCCACGCATTCCCAGTTGCCAACTCATCTTTCGGTAAAAACCTATATTTTTCAGATGGTACGCCCAAATTAATATTAATTGTACAGCCATATAATCGTTCGTTCAATAAACATTTATAGAATCCATCGGATTCTGTGGTGATATTAAATACTTGTGCATCACCACCGCCTTCGGGGGTTGCAACTATTGCAAAATTATAACCAGCTATTTGTGCGTCTGGTCTAAGATTTACAAAAATAGAAGAGTCTTTTGAATTATATATATATCCGCATACAAAAAAACCATTTTCCATATTTAGGTTGGACACCTGATTTGCCTCAGCCTGAAAACTAGTCATAGTATAATCTGTGTAATTATTACCATTTATAGTCTGCATTTTGTACTCAACACCTCTCATAGCCCTAGTATACACCGTTGATGTCCAGGCGCTAATTCCATACTTCAATGAAAAATTACCACCTGTGAGCACCGAAGCATGTCCGCGGCTGTCATAAACAGGCACTAATCCCTCTCCGCGATCACTTATATCAACATCGCTGCCTCCCGCAGTATAAAGATACCAATCGAGGGTAGCTCTATCATATTTTGCATATTCTGGTGTATACTTAGTACTAAAAGTTTCCTTTAGAGTTAAATAAGCTACTTGCTTTTTTATTTCTTCATACAAGTCAGTATCTAGTCCCGCTCCTTTTGAATAAATTATACTTCCGTTATGTTCAATAGCCATATAGCCATCATAAATATTATCGTAACTATTAAAATAATCTAAGTCATTCTCTATTAACTCAAAAACAACACCTTTATTCGCTAATTCTTTAATCCTTTTTGCATTGTATGCAAGAGCAGACTCTAAGCCTGCATTTTTTCTAAAGGTCACTTTCGTCTCCTCATCTTTATCATTCGAAAACCAAGGATTTACTAATGTAACTCTATTAGGAACGTATGTTGCAGGTATTATGTTTTGTTCATACGCAGCATATAAATAATCCGAACAGGAAATTGCAAGATTAGCACCTACTGAATTTCCAATAAAACGAATCTCTTGTAAATGTGTAGGATAGGTATCATTTGAGAGTAAGTTATTATCCACAATAGTTTTTTTCCAAACATAATAAAAAGCTTCTGTTAAACTAAAGTTAGCACTCTTTATCTCACCATTTTTATCCTTGTATGTACTTAAACTATTGTCGTATATTTTTGAGTTGATACGAGATAATTTTTCTTCATCAGCAAAATTTTCATAATGAAAAACCCCTATATTACATCCATTCATCAACTTATTCCAATAATATGACAAGTTAAGGTTCAATTTGCCTTTAATTGATGACTTGACTATGTCTGTGCTATAAATGTCAGCAAGAAGGGTCATCGTTTCGCGCCTATCATACTCAGAAAAACCATTGAATATCACAACTGTAGGTTTATTTTTATTAAACTGAGTCACTGCTCCAGTTTGATCAAACCATTCAATTGTTAATGCATAATCTTCTAACCCTAAAGATAAATCTAACTCAACATTGTTTATTGTTACCTCAAGCACTTCTTCAATAGTCTTTTTAGGAGTACAAGCAAAAGCTGTCATAACAATAACGATAACAAATAAAATTAAGAGTATTAATTTAATAAAATTTCGCATTTTTAATCCTTCATATCTATATGTGTTATATACAGAATCAGTTTACTACACTAAAGTTGAGATGGCAACTAACTACAACAAAAGTCTCTCTCATTAGAGGCATAATAATGCAAACGCCCCAGTAAACACATTGAAGCTTTTTCAAACTTTTTGCTTTGATTCTATGCTCTGCCATATAGTCTAAGCATAGAATGATAAAAATGAGTATCTATATCATCAAAAGCAGATAATGTACATCGATACTCCCAATTCCCTTCAGGAATTCCAGGGATATTGGTTCTCGTATCAGAACCATATGCACATAAATCTTGGAAAGGGAAAATAACAATTTCAGCCACCGATGCAATTATTGACCTAAGTATTGCCTTCACCCCTTCACCATCACGTCCGCCTGCCCCCCAGTTTGCCCCTCTAAAATTGACATATTCCAGAGCCTTCTCACGCGTATTATAGTCTAACGAATATAACCAACCAAGTGTAGTATCATTATCATGAGTTGCACTATACACGACCTTATGCTTTTCAAGATTATGAATTAGATGTGAATTATTTATATCACCATCAAATGCAAAATGGAATACATTCATTGAAGGTATTCCTACCTGTTCTCTAAATTCTATTACTTTTTCATCAATTATACCCAAATCTTCTGCTACTAATTTAATCTCTGGATTCTTTTTATTTATGGCGTTCCAAAGCTTAAGACCAGGTCCTTTTTTCCATTCACCTTCTTTTGCAGAACTTGCCGTATTCGGGATAGACCAATATTCACATAATCCTCTAAAATGGTCTAATCTAAGATAATCATATAGTGCAGCAGTTTTAGTAATCCTATCAACTAGCCAAGAAAAATTATTATGCGACATTTTGTCATAATTATATATCGGGTTACCCCAAAACTGTCCTTCTTGAGCAAAATAATCGGGAGGCACACCAGCCAAGGCAGTTGGCTTCAAATCAGCATCTAGCTGAAATTCTTTTGGGTTTGCCCAAACATCAGCGGAATCATAAGAAACATATATGGGGATATCTCCCATTATCTCAACACCAATGCTATTGGCATATGACTTTAGGTCAAACCATTGCTTATAAAACATATACTGCTCAAAATAATAAAATCCCAGCTTATCAGCATACTCATACTGTATTTTTTTTATTGCCTGCGATTCTCTAAACTTTAAATCGTCGTCCCAGTCATACCAACTCTTTCCAGCGACTTCCCTTATGACCATAAAGGTAGCATAATCTATTAACCAAGATTTATTAGCTTCGACAAAATCTAAAACAGACCTTTTATACTCGTCATCAAGTCGAGTATATGCTAAATTTAATAGCCTTGTTTTATTTTCCCTAACGCGTCCATAATCTACACGATATGGTGAGTCTATCTCTGCACTGCGTATTTCATCTGCACTCAAAACCTCTTTTAAGTCCATAAGATCAATTAGTAAAGGGTTTCCAGCAAATGATGACAACCCACTATACGGTGAATTACCAGCCCCTACTATATTTATGGGCAACACTTGCCATATTTTAAAACCCATCTGAGCAATAAAATCTATAAACATTTTAGAGTTCATACCCATATCACCTATGCCAAATTCACTTACTTGAGCACTGATAGGTAATAATACTCCTGCCTTTCTCATAACATTCTCCTGAACTATTTCCTTGCATTTAATATTACCATTTAGACATTTAATATTCAAGATATGAAATAGTGGTAATAAACACTAATATACACCAGTAACATTCGGACCTATCTACAGTTGACCTTACTATGTGGCAACTGACAAACGATATTGATACACTATGTTGTAAATACCACTAATGAAAGAAAGGTTCAGCTGAACCTTTTTCATAAATAACATACAAAGATAACCTATCAATAACGCTTGAAGAAAAGATAAACTTAACGATTATTCTTTCCTATTTCATAACCTCTATTAAAAGCAGCTATGTTACATGGAATGACTTTTGGTTTAGATGCAAATACTTCACTTATAACTTTCTCTATTGTCTCTTTAGAAAAAATATCGGTTTTTCCAACAAGCACACCTAACATAACAATATTTGCGGTCTTTAAGTTCCCTGCTTGTTCTGCAATACTTGCTGTATCTACATATATTATATCCACATCATCTCGTCCCACCGTATCAGAAATTATGGATTGATTAACAAGTAATAATCCCCCTTTTTTGACTGAATCTAGAAATTTATATAAGCTCGGGGTATTCATTGCTATTAAACAATCAGGACTAGATATCACAGGACTTGCAATTGGCTTTTCACTAATTACAACGCTACAATTACTAGTTCCGCCACGCATCTCTGGCCCATAACTGGGTAACCAACTTACCTCTTTCTTCGAATGAATGGCACCATAGGCAATAATTTGCCCTAAACTCAAAACACCTTGTCCGCCAAATCCCGCTATAATAATACTCTTATCCATATTAAGTCTCATATAGTGATGCTGTTTGAATTTAACCAAAACAAACGGTTAGCAACATCACTTTATATATTTCATTTTGTGCTTGACTATTGTATAGTTAGCTCCTAACAATCTTTATAAACACCTAAAGGATATACCTTAGTCATTTCATTTTTTACAAAGTCAAGGGATTGTACAGGTGTCATATGCCAGTTTGTTGGACATGTTGACAACACTTCTACCATAGAAAACCCTTTACCATTAACTTGCTTTTCAAAAGCTTTCTTAATCGCTTTTTTGGCTTTCATTACATTGGCTGGATCCGACACTGCGACTCTGGCTAAGTAGGATGGCCCATCTAATGTTGCTAGCATTTCTGTTAACTTGATTGGATTGCCTTGAAGTTTACCTCTCCCAAATGGAGACGTAGTAGTCTTTTGGCCCACTAGAGTTGTAGGAGCCATTTGCCCACCAGTCATTCCATATATTGCATTATTTATAAATATGACGGTAAAATTTTCTCCTCTTGCGGCAGCGTGAATAATTTCAGCGGTGCCAATACTTGCAATATCTCCATCGCCTTGGTACGCAAAGACAATCTTGTCTGGATGACATCTTTTAATTGCAGTAGCACAAGCGGGCGCTCTACCATGAGCTACTTGTTGCATATCACAGTTAAAAAAATCGTACGCAAATACAGCACAGCCTACCGGTGCTATCCCTATGACTCTCCCTTCTGCATTTATTTCTTCTAGCGTTTCTGCGACTAGTTTATGTACTATACCGTGTGCACAACCTGGACAATAACTCAAAGGAACATTTGTTAACATTTTTGATTTTTTATATACAACTGCCATATTCATCTCTCCTTAATTACGTAATTAACAATGTCATCAGGAGTAATCACAATACCTCCGACTTTACCAAAGAAATCTACAGGCTTATTACCATTTACTGCCAGTCTAACATCCTCTACCATCTGTCCCATTGACAACTCTATCGCCAAAAACTTCTTTACACTGTCTTGTTTGCTTAACGATAGGATTTGTACCGAAGGAAAGGGATATAAGGTTATAGGTCTAAACAATCCAGCTTTTATGCCTTTTTCCCTAAGTGTATCAATCGCACTCTTGCTGATTCTAGCGACTGTACCATATGCGACAAATACTATCTCAGCATCATCTGTACGATATTCTTCATATCTGGTTTCATTTTTTGATAATGTCTTGTATTTATCTGCCAACCTATTATTCAAATCCTCGAGCGCTTCAGGTTTAATTTTTAGTGTGTTAATTACCCTTCTAGACTCTCCCACACCAGTTCCGTCAGTCGCCCATTCCTTTTTGGGTATGGTTTGAATATCAACCATTGCAGGTAACTCAATAGCCTCCATTATTTGTCCTAACACACCATCTCCCAACAGCATTACGGGTATTCGATATTGATCTGCCTTATCAAAAGCTTTGTACATAATATTAACTGCTTCTTGGACAGTACTTGGCCCATATACCAGCATTTTATAGTCGCCATGTCCTCCGCCTTTTACAGCTTGAAAATAGTCAGATTGAGCAGGAAGTATACCGCCTAATCCTGGACCACCCCTAACCATATTAACAATCACGCAAGGTAATTCTGCAGCACAAATATAACTTATTCCTTCTTGTTTTAAGCTAATCCCAGGACTAGAACTAGAAGTCATAGCTCGCACTCCTGAACCTGCAGCGCCGTAAACCATATTAATTGCAGAAACCTCACTTTCTGCTTGTATAAAAACACCATTAACCTCTGGCATTCTACGGCTAAAATATTCTGGAACTTCATTTTGTGGGGTAATTGGGTAACCAAAAAACGCTCGACACCCTGCTCTAACAGCGGCTTCCGCTATCGCTTCATTTCCTTTCATTAATACTTTCATTTTCTATCCTCTTTTACTACGGTTATGGCTGAATCTGGACACATCATTGCGCAGATTGCACAAGCGGTACATTTATCACTTTGCATTTCAGCTACAGCATATCCAGATGAATTAACAACACTATCCGACATTTTAATTAATTTTAATGGACAGAAAGAAACACAAACAGCACAACCTTTGCATATTTCTTTATCAACATATATTTTTGACATCGCTTCTCCTCGAAAAAGTAGTAACATTTTAGTTATACTTACACTTCTCTCAAATTTCAATAAGAAAATCGTTAACTGATTATAACACCAGTGAAGACAAAAACTCAACTCTAATAAATGCAGGCAATAAGAATGATAAAAATACCAATTTTTATAATGCAAACTAAATAGTTTTTGTATCTATGGCTACCATTTTAAATTATTAAAGCAAATATATTACAGAAAAAAAGGATATAAGTCGCTATAACTTACATCCTTCAATATAATCTATTTAGCAAACAACTGCTATTTTAAATAATATATTTTGTACGACAAAACTATCAAAGCAGTAAATGCCTATAATAACACGTCTTTTCTTATTATCTACAATTAAATAAAACTATCTGCTATACTTTTTCAGCACTTCGTTGGCATCTAAGACAGCACGTGATTGTGCAAGATATGGGTTATCTTTCTTTGGTGCGGGTTGCTGAACTGGTTTAGGTGCTTTTTTAGGCTTATCACTAGCAGGTCTACGTGTAGGTGGTGCTGCATATCCTTTTCTCAATGCAGACTCAGGTACAGCTATAAATCCTGTATAGGCATACGTATACTTACCTTGAACTAGGTTAATGTCATATGTATCAATCCCTCTGCTTTCGAACATATTTACAACAGGTAAAATATCTCCATCTCCAGAGATAATTCCAACTGCATCAATCTTGCCAACCGCAGCAATATCTGCACTGTCAATAACTTGTCTGCTATCTAGCTTATTACGTCTGCGGCTAGCACTTGGGAGAGATGTTTCAAACCCATTGGCAGCGATATATTCGTTATAATCTCTATTTCTTTTCGCTACATAACCGTAAAACTTACACGAGACTACATTAAACTTTGTTTCTAAATTACGGACTAACTCTTGAAATCCCTCACAAGAGATTTTCAGTGCTGCAATGTCTGCTAACACAATCATCTTTGGCTTACTACTCATTATTTAAAATCCTCCAAACATTATTTTATCTTTCATTTATTACTGTGTGTCCACTTCGCATATAATAAAATATATACTGTTGGGCATATCCACTTAATTTACCATAGTATTCAGATAAAATGTCTGCTTTTTTGACAACACTAATGTCACTAGCTCCAAACAAATTATCATAATACTTCTCTATCCAAGTATCTGTTGGAAACACTTCAGTTCTATGATAAGCAAAAAGCATTATACAATCAGCAACCTTTCTGCCTACTCCCATAAGGTTCATTAAGTGTTTTCTTGCGGTAACAACATTCATACCTGCTAAATCTAGAGAGAAACCATTTGCTAATGCATCAACCGTCTTTACTAAATACTTGGCGCGATATCCCGCTCCTATATTTCTATAGAATAATTCTCCTTTAGAACTTAATACATTAATTTCAGGAAATGCATAATAATCATCTATCCGCTCACCACATTCATAGCATAATCTTTCAATTATCTTTTGAATCCGTGGAATGTTATTATTTGCAGAAATAATAAATGAAATTATCATTTCAATCGGATCTTGATTTAAGATCCTTATACCTGCCCCATGCGAAATTATGTTTTTCATATTTGGGTATCCCATCAATGCTTGTTTGATTTCCCCATAATCGCGGTTTAGGTCAAAAAAATGCACAAACTCCTTAAGATTATTTGTGCATATTATATCACGGTGTTTTTCACAAATCAAGCGGCAGGTTTTATTTGTTGAATATATATTAAATTTATCTTTTTCAACCGTATATCTAAAAATTTGCCCACTTTCAAGAATTTGCTTAGCGTTAAAATCTTCTGATTTTTGTATTCTTATTTCTTCCGAGTCGCAAACAAACTCCATTTGCCTAAATTATCAGCAAAATATTAAGCATAAACACTTACTTGTGTTCTTTTCTTACCAGCGCGCTCAAATCTAACCGTACCTTCAATTAATGCAAATAATGTATCATCCTTTCCACGACCGACATTGTTGCCAGGATGTATTTTTGTACCTCTTTGACGAACAAGAATCGAGCCAGCTGTGACAACCTGACCATCAGCTCTTTTTGCACCCAACCTTTGGGCATTGCTATCTCTACCGTTTTTAGAGCTTCCGCCTCCCTTTTTTGAAGCAAACAATTGAATATCTATAGTAAACATACTTATTCCTCCATCTTGAGATGTTTAGGATATTGTCTTGCTAAATCTTTTATAGCTTCTTTGAAAGTCTCGATAAGAATGTCTGTTTCTGCATTTTTAGCCACTTCAAAGTACAAATACCCATCACTTTTTTTTATTATTGTCTTTTTTTTCAATACATTTTGTAAACCTATTACCGCGCCCTGAGCTAGTGCTGATACAGCAGCGCACAATATGTCTTTACCTTTAGTTGCTACCCCAGAATGACCTGAAACTATGACAAATGTATTTTTCCCTTCTTCTGATATTTTAACTAATATCATTACTATTTTGAAATCTTCGTTATTTTAACCTCGGTGTATGGTTGTCGATGTCCCTTTCTTTTGCGAACATTTTTCTTGGCTTTATATGTAAAAATATCTATTTTTTTACCTTTACCATGGAACATAACTTCAGCTTCCGCAAAAGAGTTAGATGTTTCATTTCCAACTAGCAATGCACCAGAGTCGTTGACAAACAATACGGGTAACTTAACCATGTCTCCAATAGCTGCATCTAGAAGTTCAACCTTTATTATATCGCCTTCTTGAACCTTGTATTGTTTTCCGCCTGTTTCTATGATTGCATACATTTTTTTACCTCCTATAGAGACTCGCCATCAAGGCGGTGCCTTATTGGCACGCTTAAATTGCCCTTTTTGTGCGGCTTTTATACATTAGCATAATAAACAACATTTTGGCAAGAAAAAATTAAGTTGTATTAGTATAATCTATGATAAAAGTTATTAATAACTAGTAATTCTAGTAAGTGAGATAACGTTATGGCTATTGTCTGCCATTAGGTTGATACATTTGAACTTAATTATACCTATCACCGTTCTGCATTTCCGATAGGTATACATCTGTATCTATAATTTTCTCAACAGAAAGTAATAGGCTTAATTTTTTTGCATTACTTATACTCAACTTTGTATTAAGAATAGCATTCATAGACTCAATAAATTTATCAATCCTTACATTTTGATGCCCCGTAGGTAATGTACAAATCAACGACGACTTTCCCAACTCTCTTATGAAACTGTTGTTTACAATATTGTCTTTAAAAGAATATTTACGTGGTTCTTGCAAGAATTCTGCAATTATATCTCCATCTGATGAATATATACTTTCAACAACGTATGTTGTAGCTGTTGCATATCTAGTAATTCTAGGCATTCTTTCCGTTTTCCAAGAATTAATGCATTGTACACCGGTAGGTAAAAATAAGTTTAAACTATCCATAAACCCTGCCGCATTTTCATGCTCAATTGCAACAGAAAAATACTCCGCTTCTGACGCGACGCCTAGCGGAATAGGAGGAGACATCTTAAGGATTGGATGAGGATTGTGACCCATAGAATATTTAGGAATAAAACCTGCTCTTTTAATGGCCCGCATTAGCAATCTCTGCATGTCTAGATGCGACACATATTTAGCTGTTGAATCTTTAGTATGTTTTATAGTTATCATAGTTCTTTATTCTTCTTTTATCCCCTATTATGTCCTAAACTACAGCATAACATTCAGATAGTTTAGTTATTTTCAACTGAACATTTTGCTAGTTTGTTGGCGCCACAACCAGAACATTTCCTTTTACAGCCTTCTGTTGTAATGCCAAGTTTTGACTTTTCATATTCCGATTTTAAATAATTGTCTGATACCCCAAAATCTATAAATTCCCAAGGTAATAATTCCTGGTATCCTATTTCTTTAGTATAATTCATAGGGTTTATGTCGCACTGTTTAAAAGACTTTTCCCATGCTTCAAAATTCATTTGATCTGTCCAACTATCAAATTTAGCACCATTCTCATATGCTTTAATAATAACTTTCGAAAGGTTTTTGTCACCCCGTGCAAAAACAGCCTCTAAAAAAGATGATCGTTCGTCGCTCCAGTTGAATTTAACACCTTTTATATTTTTAATTTCTTCACGTAAAAACTGACCCCTCCTTTTCATTTCGCGCATAGATATCTGGCCTGCCCACTGAAATGGCGTAAGCGGTTTGGGCACAAAGACGGCAGTTGATACATGTATGTTAATATCCCTCCTTTTGGTAAATTCAAAATAAAGATTTTTAACTCTTTTAATAATTTCAACTATACCTAATAAGTCTTCATCCGTTTCGGTGGGTAGCCCAATCATAAAATATAGTTTTACACTACGATATCCCATATTAAATGCTATTTTCATTGTATTCTCGATGTCTTCATCTGTAATATTTTTGTTTATAACATTTCTTAATCTTTGCGTCCCAGCTTCTGGAGCAAATGTTAAACTGCTCGTTTTCCGGGTATGGGATATTAATTCTTGCGACAAACTATCCAATCTAAGACTTGGAACTTGTAATTGTATCTTATTGTTTTCGGCTAGAACTATTAGCTCCTTCAAAAAAGGCTCTAAAAAAGGATAATCGCCAGTAGATAAACTCGATAGACTCAGCTCTTCGCAACCAGTATTTTTAATCAGTGCTTCTGCTTGTTTTAACAAAGTTTCAGGTTTTTTAATTCTGACTGGACGATAGAAAAAACTAGCTTGACAAAATCTACAATTTGAAAAGCATCCTCTATACAATTCTAAAACAGGTCTATCGTGAATAACCGATAAATTCGGGACAATAGGAGAAAGAGGATAAGGTGCGATATCAAGATCTTTTACGACAGGTTTAACGACCAGTTTTTTACCCTTCATTCTCTCTAAATGAATACTCGGTACATATACGCCTGGGATTTTTGAGCACTCTTCAATAATGGCTTTCTTATTTCCCCTATTCACTATACATACATCAGCTATCTGGGATATAGTGTCTTCTCCTTCACCTAAACTAATGATATCAAAAAAATCCGCATACGGTTCGGGGTTTACAGAACACGGACCTCCAGCTATTAGAACTGGATATTCGTCCCCTCTCTCAGTTGCTAAAAAAGGAATTTTAGACAGTTCCAACATATACAGAATATTCGTATAAATCAATTCATACTGTAAACTAAATCCAAGAAAATCAAACTCTTTAAGCGGAGTCTTAGTTTCTAAAGAAAACAACTCAATACTATGTTTCTTTAACTCTGCACCCATATCTAGCCAAGGAGCAAAGCATCGCTCACAAATTACATCATCTTTGTTGTTTAACACTTCGTATAGTATTTTTATCCCTAAATTACTCATCCCGATTTCATATATATCAGGGAACACTAAACAAGTCTTTAAGGGATTCTTTTTATCAAACTTTGGAATGCCAAACTCACCACCAACGTACCTTGCAGGCTTTTCAACATGCTCTAATATATGTTTTATTGTATCATCATACACTTCTTTATTTTCCAATATTTTCATACTTTAACTATCCATGCATAATGCTGCAGCGCCTAGTATCCCTGCATCATTTTGTAATTCAGCTTTTCTTACGGGGACTTTATAATTTCGATCACCTCCGTAACTGTATCGGCTAACTCGTCTCTCTATTTTTTTCATCAAATATTCTCCCTCATTAGAGACACCGCCACCAATCAGTATACAATCGGGCCTGAAAATATTAACTAACGAAATCAATCCTTCTGAAACATATTTAACATATTTACTAACAATTTTAGCACCTGTTTTGTCTCCTTTTCTAGCAGCTAAAAAAGCTGTTTTACCCGATGCTTTACCATCATGCTTTATGTTTTTTGCCACTTCGCTATCTGGATATTTAGCCGCATATTCTTCAGTTATGCGGATTAGTGCTGTTGCAGAGGCATAACATTCCCAACAACCTTTCTTACCACAAGTGCACGGCAGTCCATTATATATCAAGGTCATATGCCCGCCTTCACCTCCAGCACCAAATTTCCCTAATAATATCTTAGATTCCACTATAATTCCTGTTCCTACTCCTGTTCCCAGAGTCACAAGTATTAAATTTTTTGCCCCCTTTCCAGAACCAAATTTCATTTCCCCAAGGGCTGCTACATTGGCATCATTTCCAATTTTAATAGGACAATCAAATGTTTGTCTTAAATAATTTACTATCTTAATATTTTCAAAATTTATATTATTTGAGTATACGATTACGCCTTTTTCAGCGTCAATGGACCCAGGAATACCAATACCTATTCCAGCTATCTCTTCGGTATTGATTCCCCCTCCTTGAATTAGATTTATGCATAAATTTTTAATGTCTTCCAATATCTCTATCGAGTCTTTTGCAGCTTCGGTTTTTATATTATCTCTGTAATAGATAACACCTTTTTCGTCTATTAATGCCCCTTTAATGCTCATGCCGCCTACATCAATTCCTAAGTAATACATATCTTCTCCCTCGTATAAGAGTGTTGCTGGATTTTAACCAAGTATAAATGGTTAACAACACTATTTTTTATAATCTATTTTTGTTCGACTATTTATAGTTAGCCCTTTACTGTTTATGCAGTCATATAACTCATTGACTGTGTAATAATATATACAATATATAATACACTATTTTACATACAATATCATTTTATCGGCTTGAATCATTCAAGCATAACGAGCCGATGGTTTAGGCGCCCTCTCCTAATGTAACCGCTATCACACTTATCAAGTTATCACTACAAAGAGTATCGCTAAATCCAGCTGGAACTACTACAGTATCGCCCTTTTTAATCGACAAACCAGAGGATAGTTCACCTTTCCCTTCTAAAACCGTCAAAGAAACAAAGGATTCTTTGTTATATATGCAAACTTCTTTTATTTTATCTAATTTGTATACATTAAAATATTCATTTTTAACAAGAGGATTAAAACTTTCACCCATATCATAGTTAAAGTTGCTAATATTTACATTTTCCATCACAAGCTTTTCTAGGTTGGAAACTTCTATGGCCTTTTCAATGTGTAATTCTCTACTATTTCCGGCACTATCTTTCCTGTTATAGTCATATAGTCTATATGTTAAGTTACTATTTTCTTGCACCTCTAGGACTACTAGGCCAGGACCCAATGCATGTATTGTCCCGGGATCTACAACGAAAAAATCGCCCTTTTTTACATTTATCTTGTTTAGATAATTTAAAATATCCCCTCTAAGTAAAAACTCCTTTAAGTCATCTTGGGTTATACTCATTTTAAGTCCAAGATATATGTAGGCATCTTTCTCTGCTTCTACCACATACCATATCTCCTTTTTTCCAAGTTCTCCTTCGTTTTTTAGAGCATAATTATCATCAGGATGAACTTGAACTGATAGAGGCTTTTCTGAGTTTATTAGTTTAATCAGTATAGGAAAAAAATTATATTGTTTAATCTTAGATCCAAACACTTGTGGCACTTCGTATAATAAATCTGAAATTTTTCTACCCTTATATTTGCCGGTATCAACTAGACTTTCTTTACCATCATAAAATGAAAGTTCCCACGACTCAGCAATGAAATCATCTGCGGATTGTTTTCCCCATTCATTTTTCAACTTCTCTCCCCCCCATATATAATTTGTTAAATATGGCTTTGTTCGAAATGTTTGTAACTCTTTATCATTATTCTTCATTATTATCCTCTTTAACACTATACCAGTTTTTATCCTTATTTCCCAAAACAGTCATTACTTATAGTGCATTTCTATCTTATTATTTGATTTAATATCTTTCAGGAATAAAATGCCTTTTTTAGTATGGTATTATTTTAGTGTATTTATAGTAACCAGGCTTGTCAGACTCAACCTGTTTGGCATAGTTTGCATCGATATAATTAGAAACGCTCAAATCTGTATCTAAATATATTATATCCGCATTAAATATAAGTCCCCCCTGGTCGATTAGTCTAGCAATCTTTGCTAAAACATACGGACTCTTTATAACTGCCACTCTTAACGAAGTGCAATCATCAAACGCACCTGGACAAATATTTATAACATTTTCATCAATTACGACTGAATTTAATTTAGCACACCCCTTAAAAGCATCCTGGGATATTTCTTGCAAATTTTTAGGCAACGTTAAAACTGCTGGGGTAAATGAACTGCAATTTTTAAACGCCCCTTTTCCTATTAGCCTTATACTGTCTTTTAATTCAATATCCGCAAGCTCAATAGCCCCATAAAAACAATAATCACCCAACTCTAAAATATTATCTGGGATTATGGAATTTTTACAGCCTAGAATTAATCTCTGGGTTTCTCTCATAATTAAGCAGTTATCAACAGCTTGATAAGCCGTATTATTTTCATGAATTTTGATTGAGCTTAATTGATTACAGTTTGAAAATGCTGCAGTACCAATGTATGTAATATCCTTTGGTAAATTAATTTCAATTATCTCTTTAGTATTTGAAAAGGCCTTGTCTGGGATGATTTTAATTCCTTCTTTTATAAATAGACAACCATCTAAATCATCTCCGTGTTTATAACCATATGCTATCTTATTTAAGTATACTATTCCAGCACTTGCTTTTTCCCACCATAAAGTATCACAAAGAATATCTTCTTTCACAACATTTATACTATCTGGCGCGTATATACTTGATAATGATGCACAACCACAAAAAACTTCTTTACCTATAGTTTCTACTTTATTAGGTAATACAATATCTTCTAAGTTCTCGCATCTTGCGAATGCTTTATCCCCTATTTCTTTAAGTTCACTCCCTTCTTGAAACTCAACATGGTTAATTTTTGTACATCCTAAAAAAGCATAATCGCTTATTTTTGTAACATTTGATGGGATATATACAGACAAAATTCTGGAGTTGTTCTTAAATGCATTCGCCCCAATTGCTATCACAGGTTTATCAGCGTAATTATTTTCTATCTTAATTTCTTTTTCTTGACTATTGCCAATACCCGTAACAATATATCCGTTCAAACCAACATCTAGTGTATAACTAAGACTAGAATTAGTAGGAATAGGCTCTTCTAAATCCTCTATGGCAGTATCGCTAGAATCATTAAATTCTTCCGATGATGTTTTATTATCTTCTGTGGAATTATCAATATGTTCTACTTTTTTACACCCATATAGACAGCCAGATGATACAATCATCAGCAGCATCATAAAAAAGATAATTAACAATTTTGATGTTTTAATCCTTTCACCCATCATACAACTACTTTTGATCTTTAGTTAACATTCTAAAGCATCTATCATACTAAAATACTTACCTAGCAAGCCTGTTCAGAATTATTTAAATTGAGAATTTTCTATATTTGTAATTTTATCCAATCTAAGCTGGTGTCTTCCTCCAGCAAATTGTGTCGATAAATATTTTTGAACAAATAGATATGCTTCTTCAGGAGAGGATACTCGTCCTCCAAGCGCAATGATATTGGCATTGTTGTGTTCAGCACACATTTCGGCTTGAAAAACATCGGTGATATGCGCACATCTAATCCCTTTATATTTATTTGCAGCTATAGATATCCCAATACCCGTTCCACACATTAGTACACCTTTATCTGCCTTTTTATCTTGCACCATCTTTGCTACTTTTGTAGCAAAATCTGGATAATCAACCGAATCAGAAGTCATAGTTCCACAGTCTATATATTCATATCCTAAATCTGTTATAGCATTTATGACTGCTTCTTTTAAGACAATTCCGCCATGATCACAACCCAATGCAATTTTCATATGTATCATCCCTCCATTATATTTTATTAGGCTTCTCTGTGGCTTTTGCAATCCTATTCTGAAGACCAAAATATTTTGCTTCACCTTCGAAGCTCTCAATTATTATAGCATCACTTGCACTTTCGTTTTCTCGAAGTAACTTAAAATAATTTCTCATACATTCTTCAGGAGTTTCTCCTAAATGAACTGTTCTTCTATCCCCACAAGCGTTTAAAAAACTTTGTCTTGCAATTATTAGAGCAGACTTATAATTGTCATAGATTTCTATTGCCTCGTCTGGTGTCTTCGCCATAAAACAATCGCACACCGGTTTATAGTGTGCATATTTCATACCAGGCGATGCCGCCTTCACCACCTTACCTTTATGATTTACAACTTTACCTAAACACTCCGATAGCATTTCTTCCGTTATGGCTCCAGGTCTAAGTATCGTCGGTATTTCGCGAGTTAAGTCTAGCACAGTACTTTCTATCCCAACATTGCAAGGGCCTCCATCTAGTATTAATGGGATTTTACCTTTCATATCATCATAAACAAAACGCGCTTCAGTTGGACTGACCCTACCGCTAATATTAGCGGAAGGAGCAGCTAACGGCAGATGAGATCTTCTAATTGTCTCTAACGTAATGCCATTATTTGGAATCCTTATTCCAACCGTTTCGAGACCTGCAGTTGTAATATATGGAACAAACGGATGTTTTTTTAACACAATGGTCAATGGTCCTGGAGAAAACTTTTCCCATAGCATATATGCTACTTCTGGAATATCTATAGCCACCATTTTAGCTTTACTAGCATCTTCAATATGTACAATTAACGGATTATCTTGAGGTCTTCCCTTTGCTTCAAAAATCTTTTTGACAGCATTTTCGTTAAGCGCGTTCGCAGCTAATCCATAAACAGTTTCAGTAGGAATAACAACAACTTCTCCGTTTTGCAAAAGTCTTACTGCTTCATCAACTTTTTCTATTCCGCCAATTATAGTCTCCATCTTTTTCATATATCCCTGTCAGTTAATACACTAACATACTGTTTCAACAGTATTGACAACAGCTTCTTTTTCTATTCCAGCAATTATAGTCTCCCTTTTTATATATAATTGTCGGTTAATGCACTAATGTACTGTTTCAACAGAAATGCAGTAACTTCTTCCTGCTGTAAAGTTTTACCGCTTCATCAATTTGTCCTATTCCGCCAATTACAGTCGCAATCTTTTTATACACAATCATCGTTAATGCACGATATACATTGCACTAAATATAATCAATATTATATATTACTTTATGCAAAAATACATAACACTCTATGATAGTTTATAAATAGTGCTTTTACCGTTCTCATTAACAATGACTGTCGATTTAACGAACTTTCCATCGACAAAAAAATCATCTGCTACAAAAATATAGTCACGCCGATCAAGTAACATCTCGCCTTTGTTGTTGTATAGTTTGTATTTATCTCCTTCTTTCACTATATACATTCCATAATGTAGGGAGTAAACGAACTCATTAATCGCTTGTTCATTGCCGGATCTATCAATTCTATAATATTTAAAAAATTCCAAATCTTTCGTTGGGTGTTTTTCAATTTTTCCACCTATTGCATATTCGCCAAAATATGGTGAAATTACATCATACTCAAAAGGTCTTATTTGAACGCCTTGTGTATTAAATATGGCAGATGTGTTGTCAAGATTTTTGTCTATTTTCAAAGCAAATATCATTCCTGAATGTATTAAATATGGGTCATAACCAGTACTTGAATCAAGACCTTTAATACAGACTCTTTCTCCATTTTCATACTTATAACATTCAACATCTCTTGGAGGTAATTTAAAATTAGGATCTAAATTCTGTATTCCATAACCATCTACGTAGACAACAGGAAGTGCGACATCCTTAACAGTTATCCTAGAAGCATCTTTGTCATAAATCTGAAATGTGATACTAAACGTAGCGTTGCCATCAGAATCATACAATGGGAAATATGTATATACGATAGAATATCCATCTTTAACTATTTCGCTTGTAGGCAACACTGATGTAGTATAAACTCTCTGCATCATGTCTGGGGTGTCAGTATTAATATACTCTGAGCTTGCATATGTGTTAATAAGCGACACTATATCTTTAATGTAATTACTTGTATATTTATTTGCCACTAGCGCAACCCGCTCGGTATCATAAAACTGTCTAGAAACAGCATTATATCTTTGACTCCTAATTGTTAAATAATATGCTTTATTTTGATAGTCATTCTGCACCACTTCATAACCCTCATATTCTGTATTTGAGGCGTAACTTCCTGAAAAAACGAACCAGTTATTACCTAAATAATATGCCTCAATATCAACCTGTCTCAAATCAAACTCTGATTCTGAAAATGGCATATAATAACTTTTTTTAATTAAATATCCTCTATCATTGATAGAATCAAGGGAATAAATATTAGCACGACCTGGCATCGTTATGATGAGATGCCCTTCGTTAAATATAAATTTTGCAGAATTATTAATATCCTCAATTTTAGCAACTTCCAACAGCCCATTTGAGCTAGAGTAATCATAAATGATTGCCTCTTCATTATCAGTAAGGTCAGTAACGTCCATCCCTCCAAGAATCGCGATATATTTATCATCTAAAAACGTATATTGTTGTATTAAAGAAATGTATTGTTGCGAAAATCCATAATGTTCTGGATCTACCTGCCCACTTCCTTCCCCTCGTATCTTAACTATTCCTATGCGGTATTCAATATCATTACCTGTTGTGAATGGCATCGTTACAGTTGCATAATTACCTTGAATATCTAAAACTTCACTAAATCTAGGTTCCACTAACTCTTTATTTTCATCACAAAAACCAAATCTTGTGTCTTCCCCGTAAAAAACTTTTTTAGTTATATATATTCCTGTACGATTATCAAAACGATCAATTGTTGTGCCTTCACCCAACTTACAAGAAACAGGAGTTATGTGTGAATATGGTTGAGTAGATTGGAAATTCTTAAAATATTGAATTGATTCACTATCATTATCGGGTTTACAAGACATTAAAATCGATAACGTAAAAATCAAAATTGCAGATAATGCAATTTTTAAAAGTAATTTTGTTATTTTTTTATTTTTCATGTTAATTTTCGTTACGCTTTAGTATACACTTAGAAGGACACTTACTAGCACAAATACCACAATTTGTGCATTTAGAATAATCAATCACAGGTAAGTTATTAACCATAGTAATTGCGCCTTCTGGACAAACTTTACTACAAATAGAACAACCTATACAGCCGGCCTTGCAGTTTACTCTAACATTTTTACCTGTTAATGGAGTAGAGCAAGCAACATAGTAATATTTATCAGTTGGAATTCTTTTCATTAGGTTTTTAGGGCACTGCAAAATACAAACACCACAATTGGTGCACTTATTATTGTCTATAACAGCAACACCTTGAATAATTTCAATCGCATGCGATGGACAACCTGCAACACACGTACTCATCCCCATGCAACCTGAAGGACACGTTTTTCTTCCACCAGCAAGCAGCTCAACACTCTTACAATCACCATAACCTTGATAATCATACTTATCTTCACACTGATTTCCACCATTGCATGCACAAACAACTGTTGTATCTAATATGGACGCATCAGTGCCCAATAGTTCTCCTATTTTTGTTTTACCTTCTTTAGACGTTGCATTACAAAGCGCTAAGGATGCTTCGCCCGCCACTAAAGCATTAGCAAAATCTTCACACCCTGCATATCCACAAGCACCACAATTTGCACCAGATAAATTGCTTAAAACCTCTTCAACCATTTGATTAGTTGGGACTTCAAACTTCTTGCTGAATACAGCTATAAGAATACCAAAAAATATCGCTAACCCAGTGAGAATTGATACAGGAATAATGATAAACATTTGCACTTGCCTCCCTTATTTATAAACTTAACCCTGCAAACGCAGTGAAGGCCATTGCCATTATGGATGCGGTAATTAGTGTTATTGGAAATCCTTTAAATCTTTCTGGTATATCGGAAAACTCCATTCTCTCTCTAATCCCTGCCATTATTAACATTGCAAGCGTAAACCCCATACCTGAGGCCACACCGTTAATGAAAGCATAAAATACTGTTTGTTTAGCCAGTTCAGTTACATTCATAATTGCCACACCTAAAACCGCACAGTTTGTTGTTATAAGAGGCAGATACACACCCAGTGCTGTATATAAAGAAGGTGCAAATCTCTTAATCACAATTTCAATTAGCTGAATCAGTGCAGCAATAACAAGAATAAAGACAATTGTTTGTAGATATTCTATATCCGCCAACACAAGCAAAAGATTTAATCCGTAAGTAATTACACTTGCAACTCCCATAACAAAAATAACAGCAAGCCCCATCCCCAATGCAGTTTCGGTTTTTCTACTAACACCTAGAAATGGGCATATACCTAAAAACCTCGATAACACAAAGTTGTTAACAAAAATTCCACTTATGACTAAATAAATCCAATATGGCATTATATTTCATCTCCCATACAATACTTATTCCTTTGATTTATGCTTTCGATTTTCAACCTTATCTACTATAGTGTTGAATATTACTAACATAAACCCATACACCATAAAGCCTCCTGCTGGTAAAATAAATATTACCATAGGTAAGTTGGCATTAATTAATGCATTTATAGGCATCCCAAAGAAAGTACCTGCACCAATAAATTCTCTAATGATTCCCATAGTAGTAATGCTTAGAGTAAAGCCAAGACCTATTCCCAGTCCATCCATTATAGAGGGTAACACTCTATTCAGTGAGGCAAAACTCTCGACTCTAGCTAACAAGATACAATTAACGACTATCAAGGGAAGAAAAAGACCTAACTTAGAATACAGCTCTGGTAAAAATGCTCTTGTTACCATTTCTACTATTGTCGAGAATGTTGCAACAATCAAAATATAGGCAGGTATTCTTACTTTCCTAGGAATAAAATTTCTTAACGCAGAAACAATGGCATTTGAAAAAACTAACACAAATGTTACAGCAAGCCCCATTCCGATACCGTTAGTCGCTAATGTCGTAATGGCAAGTGTCGGACAAGTTCCCAATACCAACCTAAAGGTGGCATTATTTTTTATAATACCGTTAGTAAACGGAGTAATTAAATCTTTTAGTTTTAGTTTTTCATTTTTTCTCATTTACTTACGCTCCATAATACTTTACCACTCTTACTGCAGCTAATATTGCCTCGTAAACAGCACCTGACGACCTCGTCGCACTAATTACAATAAACTGTTCGCATGTTTTTTTATCAAACTGATCCACATTAAGTTCATTGATCGAAAGACCAATATATTTGTTAAAATGTTCTTCTGCAAACGCCTTTGTACCTAATCCAGGGGTTTCAGAATGAGAAAACACTTCGATTTTCAATATTTTGTCATCTTTAATTACTACGATAAGCGAAACTCCAGCTGCACTATACCCTTTTTTAGACTTTGCAACAACTATGTGGGCTCCATCTTCAGCCCGTACATATTTTTCTATTTGCGTTTTTTCTACAGGTGAATACCCAATTATTTTATCCACATCTATTGTTTCTACTATGGCTACGGAGTACACACTGCTTATTTTGTCCATTAAAGCCTTTTCTTTATCCACCTTCGTGTAATTATTAATAACGGACAATAACAAAGCAGATACTAATGCTAGTATAGTTATAGCTAAAACAATTTTTACACTTTCGTTAAGCCCTTTCTTTACTTTTTTAGGCTTTTCTATAGTGCTACTTTGAACATCTTCTATGTCCGTACTTTTAATCTCTTCTGACATGTTAGACATTAGCTTTTTTCTTCCTCTCTTTTTTCGGCTTTACATAACCAAACGGCTTTGGCTTAACTATTTTATCGATAAAGGGCACAATTAGATTTGCAAGCAACACAGAATAACATGCACCTTCTGGCATCCCACCGAATCTTCTTACAATCATAGTAAACAATCCCGCAAACACAGCAAATATAATTCTTCCAAGTTCTGTCCTTGGAGATGTTGTATAATCTGTTAGCATGAACACGCCAGCGAACAGAATTCCACCACTTAAAATGGTAGGTAATACATATAAATATCCGTCCTTGTAAAATGCCAATGCTAAAACAGCACATGTTACCACATATGTCACTAGTATCTTCCAATCTATTACTTTAGTTACAATCAAATACACTGCGGCAATAATAATAGTTAAAGAACAAACTTCACCTATACTTCCACCAATTCTTCCAAGAAACATATCTAGTAAATTTAAACTAGATATTCCTCCTACTTCAATTGAGTCTTTAATCGCCACTAAAGGAGTAGCAGATGTCACGTACGTTTTTGTAAATCCTGCGACAAAATCTTTCGCTCCGTTGCTATAATTTAATGGATTCATAAATTTTGTCATCTGTACCGGCCAAGCTAATGATAAAAATATTCGTGCAGTTGCAGCTGGATTTGCAAAGTTTTGACCTAATCCACCAAAAAGCATTTTTACTACCATAATAGCGAAAATGCCTCCTACTATTGGTACATAAAACGGAACTGTTGGTGGTAAGTTCATCCCTAATATCAAGCCAGTTACCACAGCAGATAAATCAGGTACTGTATTAGGTCTTTTTCTAATTAAATTATAGAGCGTTTCTCCTAACACGCTTGCGCCAACCGCTAATAAAACAATAAATAAACTATATAGTCCAAATATAACTGTTGAGGCAATCACAGGAAACCCTAGAGCAATAATGACATGGAGCATGATCTTTTTTGTTGTAAGATTGCTTCCTATATGGGGAGATGATGATACTAAAAACTTTGTTTTCATAATCCTTCCTTTATGCTGGTGTAAGTTTATTTTTCCTTATTAATTTTTTTGCCAATCTTTGTGATTGAACAAGAGGTCTTCTTGCTGGACATACATATGCACAGCAACCACATTCTATACAGCTCATGGCATACGATTTATTTGCGCCTTCTACATCTCCGTTAAGTATAGCTCTATCTGTCACCATAGGCAGTAGAAACATCGGACAAGCTTTTGCGCATCTTCCGCAGTTAATGCAGGGAGTAGGTTCAATTTCTCTAATTTCCTTTTCGGTTAGTAATAACAAAGATGAACTTCCTTTGGTAGTTGTGGATTTGAAGTTATGTAATGAAATCCCCATCATTGGACCACCAAGCACAACTTTAACGACATCTTCCTTTAGTCCTAAATACTCAACGACATCAGCAAGCTGAACACCAATCCTTACGTGCAGATTCGCTGCTCTTTTAATCCCATTGCCAGATACCGTCATATATCTGGAAATTAGCGGCTGTCCAAGATATACCGCTTCGTATAATGCATATACCGTGGACACATTAAATACAACATAACCTAAATCTGAAGGCAAGCCTCCCTTAGGAACTCTTTCTCTTGTTATTGCACTTATTAGTTGTTTTTCCCCACCTTGTGGATATTTTGTTTTCAGTTTACAAAACTCAATCTCGCCGTCTGTATTTACTTCTCTTAATTTATCGATAGCGTCAGGCTTATTGGATTCAATCCCAAAATATACTTTATTTACGCCTAATGCGCATTTAACTAATTCTATACCCTTCAATACTTCTGCCGCTTTTTCTAGCATAAGCCTATAATCAACAGTTATATATGGTTCGCATTCACAACCATTAATTATAAGTGCTTTTACCTCAGTTTTAGGCATTAATTTAACTATAGTGGGAAAAGTTGCTCCCCCCATTCCAACAATACCTGCCTCTTTACATCTATCTAAAATTTCAGCTTTTGTTGGCTTTTGTATTGGGTCTAAAAAGTCAGTTTCGTACTTATAATCATTTTTGATTACTACATGGGGAGAAGGTAGTCCAGTTGCACAAGGCATATCTACTATACCCGTTACCTCGCCAGATATCGAACTATGAATATTTGCAGAAATAAATCCATCAGCTTCTCCAATTTTTGTGCCACACTTTACTTTCGCACCTACTTCTACCAATGGAATTGCGGGTTTCCCAATATGTTGTAATAAAGGAATATAAACAAAATCACCTACGGGATATTCTTCAAAAGTCATGTTTTCTGTATCTTTTTTTCGACCTTTAGTTTTAACACCATGTTTAAATGTTGGTATCAATTATTCCCTCCATAAATGTGATAATGCTCTAAGATTGTTCAATAATTTTTGCTCAACAGTCTGCTTTTATTAAACCAATGAGATTATACTACATTCCCTACAATAAGTAAACATACAAACCTTTGAAAACCGTATAATATATCTCATTTTTATGCATACTGTTTGCATTTAATACCAAAAACCCGTAAAAGATTTAAACTTTATAATTGACATAAGAATTAACAATAATTTATCGCATAATACATTACAAATTATACTAGTTTATGTGTCAACAAAAAGCACTGCTCATATCTAGCAGTGCTAATGTTAAATTAATCAATCAACGTATGCTCACTTAGCCGTGCAACATGGAAAGCAACTAGTCATCAAACTTATCAATTTCCTGAGACTCTTGTCTATGTTTTGTCGCCTTAGCTTTTTCCTTTACAGGTCCGTCTACTGGAAGTTTACTCTGTATGACAACCTTCTTATTCTTGGCCATTCTCTTGCCTACCCTACGAACAATTAACACTATAACTGTTATGAGTAAAATAGCTCCGATGACAACCGATGATACAAGTAGCCATAATTGAGGGTCAACTTCTTTTTTAGACTCCTCTTCTTCTTTATCCTCATCTTCTCCTTCCTTTTCTTTTGCTTCTTTTGCTTCAAATGAGTATTTCAAAGATGGATCTTTACCTTCATAAAGCGTAACTGTTGCTTCATTTGACTCTAGTTTTGAAATAGTGACATCATCTACAACTAATATACCCTTAAAGAAGTTTTTAGTGTCTATTGATTCTCTAATCCCATCATTTGTACCTATGTGGAATGATATCTTATTATTTGAAACGGAGGAGCTTTCATCTTCGTTGAAAATATAAAATTCATACTCTTTCTTGTTTTGGGAGTCTATTTTTACTGTGGACCATTTGGTTGTATCATTACCGTATATGAAACGGAATTCTGGAGATTTTCCTTCTGGAACTAATGCCTTTGCAGTAAATGTAATTTTATAATATGTATTGGCTGCAACATCAAATCCTGACTTAAATTCATATAACTGACCATTATCAACTATATTCGCCATAAGTAAAAAGTTAGCTCCGTTACCAGTATCTTCTTGTAAAAACTGTCTTACTTCGGCTTCTTCAAAACCAGTTTTAACTAAATACTCTATTACTTTATCTGTGAGTCTTCTCGTATTATATACGCCATATAGCATTGCTGGAGAAGTATCTTCGTCGCCTTCTGTTGGAGTTTTATAGCTTGTTGCATCAGTTGCATCTCTATGGGTATATGCACCTGGGGTATGTCCATTATAATCATCAGTTGCTTCTGTATAATTATCAAAGCTATCGGTTTTTAACTCAACAATTTTAAACACATATTTGTTATTATAGTATGAATTTGTAAACTCGTTTTTTTCTTTTAAGCCGTATGGTTCAACTCTCTTATCTTCCTTCAAATAGTCTTCCTTATCTACGCTTGTAGGATCTTCAAATCCATACGCTTGCAAATTAAAATTACTTAAAGATTCAATTTCTTCAACATTGATATCATCAAACAATACCGTTCCTCTAGATAACCCTTGCGAATACTTTATATTACCATCTCCTTCACCTGAGGAGATTTCCTCAGCATATCTATTACCTAAATATAATTCGATAGTAATTTTTCCTTCAGTAAACCCAGGTTTAACTAGAAATCTGTACTGAACCCATTCGTTATTTGTGTCGATATTGACAAAACCTACATGCTCGCCATTAACCGCAAAATTACTGTTTTCATATTCTGTAAGAGCAAGCGTAGAAGAAGGGTCTTTTAATGTTATGGAGGCTTTTGCATTACCAATTGTTTTAACCCACACACTGACCAGGTAATACTTATCTTTGCTTGCGGGATGGTTACCTGACATAGTGTAGCCTACAAAAGTGTCTAACTCACTAGAAATATACATTAAATTATCACTTGCTATGCTTTTATAGAAACCTTCTTCAGGCTTCCCATACATGTCATCCTTTTCAGCTTGGTTAAATCCTTCATAATGCATATAATTTACTACACCCGCTTTGATGTCAAACCAATCCTTATCAACTCCATCGTATTTAGCAGGCATCACACCGCCAGTAATTTTGGTAACCTTTTGTGCTGTAGACTTTGCGGAAAACATTCTATCCATTCCTTCAACGCCACCAACTGCACGCACATAATACGACCCATTGCATTTAATTTGATATTCTTTGTCGGTAGTCACCGCCAATAACACATCGTCTTCTAGCTTAGCAGCCTCATTTTCTTTATAACCATCCATGAATACAAAATATTTTGTTGCCTTATCTACGGCATCCCAACTCAAAGTTTTATGATCATCAGATAACTTTGGTGCAGGTGTTTTTAAGGTCGCTTTAGCCTCATTTTTATTCCAACTTGATGGTTTTGCAACCCCAATTAAATTACCTTCGGCATCAAAGAGTTTTTCATCATCGTAGTTTGAACTATCAATCTGTTGGAAAAATCCATTTGTTATAGTTGGAGATGGAGTAGTAGAACTTTCACTAATTGTGCGTTTCTCCACTCTTGGTATTGATGTCTCTGAATTAGAAGACACGGCACCTTTGTACTCGGTGTATTCTATTTTTTGCCAAACCATAGCTGTTAGGAAAAATGAACCCTTCCTATGTTCGTCTGGATTGTATATATCTCCACTTCCAAGAGTTACCTTAATACTGAGTCTTTCCCAATCAACAGCACGCCCTTGCACATATAAAACTAATTCTAACCAGTCCTCGTTATATATGTTTTTATAAGTAGCTAATGCAGAACCAGTGCTAGGTTTAATTTCAATTGTCGCCGCCTTGTCTTTTGAAAATCCCACGGTTTTTACCCACATAGAAAGTCTATAGAAACTATTAGGATTCACCTTTAATAATTTATCCATTTCAGGATTTGCTGCAATTGTTTCATCCGTTATAACAAATTCTGCACTCGACGCTGTTGGCTTGATATGATTAATCATGAAAACATCCAAAGCTGTTTCCTGTCCATTGTACAATATTTTTATAGTTTCAGGGCCACAACTAAGTCCCTCTAATCCATATGTGGTACTAGGTTCAGTGGAATTTATAAAGTTGCTGTTCCCGCCAATGATTCCTACTGAATAGTCCTCTTTAGATGTTCTAGCATCTTCTACTTTGTGTTTCCATAACGTTTTAGAATCTACTAATGCAGTGAAATCACTATTAGATACTGGGTCGTTATCTATTAAACCAAATAGTTTATAGTCTCCCTGCTGTAACGCTGATAGCTGATAAAAGTCATTAGGATTATCAACAGTTTCTTCAGTGTATTTTTCAATAGTTAAATCATCAAAGAAGCAAGCTCCTGGATAGAGGGTGTCATCCCCTAATTTGCCTTCACCATACCAAAACTCAATATTAACCTGTCTCGCAGACAGTTCATTTCCTTTTATTTTAAGCGTTAACTCTTCCCACTTCCCACCAGTTTCTCCATCCCAACCTATTTTTGATTTGGCTTCTAATTTAGCTTCGTTAGAAATACTTGCCCCTGTAAGTCTAAATGTTGCTGATACATTTTTAGAACCATCGTAGTACTCAAGGTACTTGTTGTATGCAACCATTTCTTCTTCATATTTACTAACTTTTGCAGGATCAGATTCGTCCCCTTCTTTCAATTTTGGCTCTGCCATCTCGGGTATCCATATATAGACCCAAACAGATAATTTATAATAAGTGTTCTTTTCAATTTCTAATTTCTTCTTGCTTTGGAATCCTGCTCCACTTATCTTATTTTTTGGATGGTAAATAAGTAGCGCATTGGTATCATGTGAACTTTCGGCCACTCTACCACTATTTCCGTCCTTACCCTCTATTGCATAAACCCAAGATAAATCAGCGTTTTGTTTGTAGAAATCTTCATGTGGGGGTGCTTTAAAATCTTCATATATGGTTGCATATATATTTTTATGTCCCTCTTCATTGAATGAGTACAACTTAGACATATCAAAAACACCTAACGGGAAAGTGGAATTATTACTTTCGTTATAAGTTATTCCTTCGTTTCCGAAATCATCTTTATCTGTTGTAGATAAATCGCTCTTCCCTACAAAAAACTTATAATTCGGCGATGCCCCTTTCTTAGCAGAGTAATAATGCTTAGTGTACATAGCATACGTAGTAGTTGCATCATAAGCAGTGTATTGCGTCATTGCGGGATCTGGGAATGTAAGGTCGAGGCGCGTTTGCACGTTGCCATTTTCATCCGTAGTTTTTTGTTGATTTGAAACTGTTTCAGTTACATTCTCATACTCCTCTTGTTCTATTTTTGTTAAAACCACATTATCATATAGCACCACACCGTTAGCAAGATAAGGATTGGCATCCGAGCCAATCTTTGCAGGACCGTGCCCTAACCAAAGCTGAATTTGAAATTTTCGATCCTCAAAATTGTTCCCTTTTATGTATATGCTATAAACATCCCAAGTCTTATTGGTGTCAATTGATAAAAACTCGACAAAAGCACCATCTGTTATGCAAATAGCTGCACCAGTTTTACTATTGCCTTCAGGTTTCTGAATATCGGTGTAAACGTCAATACTAAGTAAGTAGTGTGTGTTCTTTTGTACTGTTACATCTCCGCTTGTAAAGTAAATAGAACCCGCATCTTGTGAGCCTGGGATGCTAAGTAGTAATGCGTTTGTGTCTGTAACGACACCTTCTTCTTTTGGCGTAGACGGAGAAACGCCAGGATATGAGTCAAAATCGCTTATAAAACCTTTGTTTGCTTCAAACTTATTTCCATCTAAGTCTATGATGCCCATTTCAATTCCTGTCACGGTTGTTGATTTTGAACCGTTTTTCGCAGTCCACCCAGTTACTGTTGATTGTACATAACGTTTAGAAGAGGTCGAGCCAACATTTGCAAATCTGCCATTCGGCACAATTAGCCCATCATTAATTGTTTCTTCCTCTACAGGCTTATCTTTACCATCATCAATCACAGGGGGTTTACAAGCGATAATAAATAAAAGGCAAAAAGCAACAATCGTTACGATAATTAAAAATATAGGTTTGTTTTTTCTCATCATTCCACCATCTAACTATTCAAAATATATAAACTACTCTCATTCTTCCAAAAACTTTTATAGTCTACACAATCAAAGTTTGGAAATATAAGCATTAAAATATTATCATAACGAGCGCATAAAGACAACAAAATGCATAATTATATATTTTAGTAATTTAAAATTAAGGCCAAACCTATTCATCAATGGTACCAATATCGAGGCATGTTGATTTGCACAATTATGACAAGCATGCTATTGGGATATATTTATTTGCTAACCTGCCCACTTGATGATATACTAATTTTGCAGAGTAGATGTGTTGCGTTAAGTGTCACAGAATGGGATGTCGTCTGTGAACGAAAGAAAATAACTGCGGTAACACATCGCATCCGTTGCGAGATTTTCATAAATATAAAAAAGATATCTTTCAATATGGTTGTCCTCTCTGCAAGGAGGACTTTTTTATGAATAATAGGAAAACCTATTTTACAACTAGGAAAATTGCTTATACTGCTATTTTTATAGCAATTGGGCTTGTAGCAAAATTTTTCAGTCTTACCATAGGAGCACAAAAATTTACAATTTTTTATACAACTTGCGTACTTGCAGGAATGTTTCTAGGGCCTATTTCTGGACTACTTGTGGGTGGGCTATCCGATCTTATTGCATCACTAATGCAAGGCGGAACACTACCTTTAATCACCTTAGGAGCCGCAATGCTAGGGTTTATCCCAGGATTAGTTTCAAAAATACCCAAGTTAAAACCACAATTTAAAATAGCTATTAGTTATGTCTTAATCTACATTATTACAACACTCGTAATAAATTCACTAGCACTTTATCCTATTTTAGGCGGAGGTAAAACCTTCTGGGCATTCCTAATCTACAGATTGCCTAAGCAAACTATTGTACTGGTTATAAATATATTTTTGACATACTTAATTTATTTCCCACTTGCAAAACTTTTTTATCGAAAAACCACTCAGCAAACTAAAACATTTGCAACTACCGAAAATACACAAAAAAACGCTGAAAATACCGACATCAAACCCATCCCTCGGCACTAATTAAATTGGTAGCATATTCTTGAATTACTTCATTAAGAATTTATCTTATAAACCATACAGCATTGTTGTGCATCTTACGCTACATAGGCAATAAGTCCATATGCTATCTGTTTTCACCCTGTAAAAACTCCCGGAGGCTCTCCCCGGTAAAACTGTTTTCATTTTCCATGATGTCCTTTGGAGTACCAGATGCTATAACATATCCGCCAGCGTCTCCACCTTCCGGTCCTAGATCAATTACAAAGTCAGATGTTTTAATAACATCTAGATTATGCTCAATAACTATAACAGTATTTCCACTATCTACTAATCGCTGTAGAATTATTAACAACTTTTCAACATCAGCTGCATGTAGCCCTGTTGTTGGTTCATCTAGGATATAGAGCGTTTTGCCCGTATGTCTTTTGCTCAATTCAGTTGCCAATTTAACTCTCTGCGCCTCACCGCCAGAAAGGGTCGTTGACGGTTGCCCTAATTTGATATATCCAAGCCCTACGTCCTGCAATGCTTTGATTTTATTGTAGATCATAGGGATATTTTCAAAAAACTCACAAGCCCTATCCACTGTCATATCTAAAACATCAAAAATTGATTTCCCTTTATATTTAACAGCAAGCGTTTCTTTGTTATATCTCTTTCCATCGCAAACTTCACACTTTACATATATGTCGGGTAAAAAATGCATCTCGACTAACAAGCTACCATCGCCTTTACAATTTTCACACCTTCCACCTTTTATATTGAAACTAAATCTTCCTGCTTTATATCCACGAGCCTTCGCATCGGGTGTCATCGCAAATAAATTTCTTATGTTGGTAAAGACCCCAGTATATGTCGCTGGATTTGACCGGGGGGTTCTTCCTATAGGGCTTTGATCTATAACAATAACCTTGTCAATGTATTCTAGACCGTCAACCCTATCACAATCACCTAATTTAATATCTGAACCGTTAATTTTCCGGGCAACATATGGATATAGAACATCAATAATGAGAGAAGATTTACCGCTACCCGAAACCCCTGTTATTGTTGTAAAGAGTCCTATAGGGATATCTACATTGATATTCTTTAAATTGTTCTCCCTGGCTCCTACAACAGTGATATATTTATCAGATGTTTTCCTGTAATTCTCTGGTGTGTTTATATAACGGCGCCCAGCAAGATAGTCTCCAGTAATAGACGTAGGTTCAGACATTATATCTTGAACTGTACCCTGGGCTACTAAATATCCTCCCTTTTCTCCTGCATAAGGACCTATGTCAATAATCTGGTCTGCTGTCCGAATAGTTTCTTCATCATGCTCTACAACAATTAATGTATTCCCGCTATCTCTTAATTTTAAAAGTGAGTTCAATAGCTTCTTATTATCGCGTTGATGTAGGCCAATACTTGGCTCATCAAGAATATATATAACTCCAGTTAAGCCACTTCCTATCTGGGTCGCCAATCTGATTCTCTGACTTTCACCACCACTCAATGTAGAACTCATTCTTGATAATGTTAAGTATCCAAGCCCAACATTTATCAAAAAGTTAATTCTAGCTTTTATTTCATTTATTATCCGTTCTGAAATTTTTGTATCATTTTCGGAAAGCTTTAATTGTTGAAACCAATTATATAACATGGTAATTGGCATATCTGTAAGTTCTACTATATTGCGATTACCAACAGTAACAAACATAACCTCTCGCCTTAAGCGTTTACCATTACATTCATTGCAAGGTATTGGTGCCATATATTTTTCTATATCTAGTTTGACATACTCAGATCTAGAATTATCATATCTGTCCTTGAGCATATTGACAAATCCTATAAAAAATCCACTATGATCTGACTTGAATAAATTTGATTTATATTCTTCAAGAGAGGAGCCTTTTACGCCTTTTCCGTATAGTAGCATATCTTTAACTTTTTTATCTAAATCCTTCCACGGAACATTTAGGGAAAAGCCATATTTTTCGCTCAAAGCCCTTGTCGTTTTCTTTACTATGTATGGATATTCCATCAAGGCATAACCGCCAATTTTTATAGCCCTATCTTTCAAAGTTAAATTTTCATCAGGAATAATCTTTTGTGGGTCTACCTCCATACACACACCTAAACCTGCACATTTTGGGCAAGCACCAAAAGGACTATTAAATGAAAACATTCTCGGAGACAGTTCCGGTATGGAAACATCACAATCAGGACAAGTGAATTTAGTGGAATACAAAGTTTCTTTGCCATCTATTTCTACTATAATCAGCCCTTCGGCTACTCTAAGGGCTGTTTCTACACTGTCGGTTAATCTACGTTGCATATCTGGTTTAACAATGAGCCGATCGATAACAGCTGATATATGATGCTTGATGTTTTTTTCAAGGATTATTTCTTCGTCTAAGGTTCTCATTTCACCATCAACTTTTACTCTTGTAAAACCTTCTGACTTTAATGTTTCAAAAATCTTTTTATGCTCACCTTTTCTCCCATTTACAATCGGCGCCATTATTATGACACGACTTCCTTCCAATGAATTCATTATCATTTCGCTAATTTGATCTACAGATATTGCCTTGATTTCCTTTCCGCAACTAGGACAATGGGGTATCCCTATACTGGCAAATAACAATCTCAAATAATCATAAATTTCCGTAACCGTTCCCACAGTAGATCTAGGATTATGCGAAGTGGTTTTTTGATCAATTGAAATCGCTGGAGATAATCCATCAATATATTCTACATTCGGCTTTTGCATCTGCCCTAAAAATTGTCTTGCATAACTGGACAAACTCTCCATATATCGTCTTTGTCCTTCTGCAAAAATCGTGTCAAACGCCAAGGAGGATTTTCCGCTCCCACTCAGCCCAGTTAGTACTACCAACTTGTTTCGAGGGATTTCAACATCTATGTTTTTCAAATTATTCTCTTTTGCACCCTTTACAAAAATACTATCCCGCATTTCAACCTCTTCCTTGCTATAATATAAATTAGTTAACTTTCGCCCTAATCACATATATTAAACGAATAAAATACATAAAATGTACTACGTTACTTATCTCTTTGCTCTTTCAATCTTGCTATTTTATCTCTTATTACTATTGCACTTTCAAAATCATATGTAGATGAAGCGACCTGCATTAGTCCATAAAGTCTTTCTATTTCAGCGTTGATTTCTTTTTTATTTAATTTAACCGATTCTTTAGCAGCTTTTTGTGTTATTAGTAATGTATTAACTATCGGCTTGACAATAGTTTTTGGTGTGATGTTATTTTCAATATTATGTTTAATTTGTATATTCCTTCTCCTTTCTGTCTCGTCTATAGCTTCTTGCATACTTCTCGTTATTTTATCTGCGTACATTATTACAACTGCATCTTTGTTTCTAGCAGCTCTACCAACCGTTTGGATTAATGAAGAACGAGACCTTAAAAAGCCTTCCTTATCAGCATCTAAAATTGCCACCAACTGCACTTCAGGAATATCTAAGCCTTCTCTTAATAAATTGATACCTACAATGACATCTATCTCTCCTTTGCGCAAACGAGTAATTTTTTCTATTCGTTCTAGTGTTTCAATATCACTGTGCATATATTCGACTTTTATATTATTTTCAATCAAATAATTTGTTAAACTCTCTGCCATTTTCTTTGTTAATGTTGTTATTAGAACGCGTCCCGAATTCGCTTTAACACTGTTTATTTCCGAAATCAAATCATCCATTTGACCCTCGGTTTTTCTCACTTCTATTCTAGGGTCTACAAGCCCTGTTGGCCTTATTAACTGTTCTGCAACTACAGTAGACCTTTCCAGTTCATATTCAGACGGCGTAGCAGAAACACAAATCATTTGATTAATTCGCTTATTAAATTCAATGAAGTTAAGAGGTCTGTTATCATATGCCGCGGGCAATCTAAAACCATAGTCAACTAAATTCTTTTTACGAGACCGATCTCCGTTATACATTCCTCTGATTTGTGGAATCGTCATATGACTTTCGTCTATAAAGAGTAGAAAATCATTAGGAAAATAATCAAGCAAGGTAAATGGTGGTTCACCGGGTTTTCTACCATCAAAATATCTAGAATAATTTTCAATGCCATTGCAATATCCAATTTCCCGAATCATCTCAATGTTGTAATTAACTCTCTCTCTGATTCTCTGTGCTTCAATAAGTTTTCCTTGTTCAATAAAAAACTTTTCTTGCGTTCTCGCATCTTCGCCAATTGTATAGAGAATATCCTCAAGTGGAGTATCTCCTACGATGTAGTGTGAAGCAGGGAAGATTGCAACATGAGAAACCGTATTGTGCACTCTTTTTGTTACAACATCAACCTCGGTAATCTTTTCTACCAAATCATCAAAAAACTCTACCCTAACTGCTATATTTGAGGAATAAGATGGAAATATTTCTAAAACATCTCCACGCACACTAAAAGTTGATCTAGTTAGTTCAAAATCATTTCTATTATATTGATTGGCAATCAATCGATCTATTAGGTCATCTCTATTAATTATGTCTCCTTCCCTAATTGAAATAACATTTCTAAAATATGTTTCTGGAGCGCCTAATCCATAAATACATGAAACCGACGACACAATAATCACATCTCTTCTTTCGCCTAAGGAAGAAGTTGCACTATGCCTCAACTTGTCAATCTCATCATTAATTGCAATGTCTTTTTCTATATATGTATCACTTCTTGGGATGTATGCTTCTGGTTGATAATAATCATAGTATGAAACAAAATATTCTACCCTATTCTTAGGGAAAAGTTCCCTAAATTCATTACAAAGTTGAGCAGCCAAGGTTTTATTATGGGCCATAACCAATGTTGGCCTTTGAACGTTCTGAATAATATTAGCCATAGTAAATGTTTTCCCGCTACCAGTAACACCTAATAAAACAGATGTTTTATCACCCTTGTTCACGGCAGTTGTTAATTGCGCAACCGCTTGCTCTTGATCACCAGCTAAAGAAAAATTAGAAACCAACTCAAATTTATGTTCTTTACTCATACATTATATACTAGCACAAAATAGGTGCATTGACTTTATTTTTTGACCAATTTACTCAACTGACGAGTATCAAATCGACAAGACCCTCTCTACGAGTTTCTTTGGATTTAAATAACCATTTTATGTCTATATTACTTAGCCTACTTTTAAACTTAAAATATTAATATACAAAACTACGAGCACTATAAGCTCTTATTTTAAATATCAAAATTAAATAATAGCGTCAATTATTACTTTTACAAGATATCCAACAATTGCCACCAATACAGCAATGCCTAGACGTATATACAACTTTTTACGTGCAGTTTTTTTATCACGCTCATACGACTTACCTAAATCTTTCAAAACTATTACATAAACAGTCTCATCTTTCCTATGTGCAATATCATATTCGAAATAACCTTCTAATCGTAATGCATCCAATGTCTTCTCTACATCTTCTATGCGAAAATCGTATTTGTAGGGGATGTTTTCTAAAATCTCTATAGGCGAAACAATACATTGGCCTGTTTTCGATGCCAATTTAAAAATAGTTTCCATTAAAATTTTTTCTTTTTTTCCTAATAACATACCTAAATATTGACTTGTATCAAGCTTTAATTTTTAAAAACTATTATGATTACTGTGCGCTAGTTATCGATTACCACTCCTAAAACTCCACCTCAACATAACTAAATTAGACAACCTTATTATGTTCTACTTTTTAAAAATCATTATGACTGCCATAACGATAGCGACGATTACTCCTCCTAAAATTCCACCAAGTAGTCCAGATATGAAATGTTTAATATTGTTCTCTCTTAGGCTAATAACACCGCTCACATTATCAGACTTTTCACTTCCTGCAATAACTAATCCACTCAATGAAGGCTTGACAACTATACTTTTATTATCATTTAATTTTATGTCAATATACTTTTTTAACTCTAAATACTTGATTAAACCATCCAATTCCTCTAAGTTATCACACTGGTCTTTTAGAGCAGATTTTACTTCTAGTTTGTTTAGTACAACAAACTCTCCTTCTATAGAATTACTAATGATGTATTGCAATAACCGTAATGCTTTCTTGTTCATATTAAATCGTTATTCTAGTATTTAACTAACTTATTAAATTATAAAACTCGAATCAGCGCATTAACTTTATTCACTATATCCAATGATTTGATTTCTTTAATAGCTTTTGATACTGCGCTTTCTTCAGTTTTATGTATCATAAACACAATGTCTGCAGCCCCTTTAGACGCTATTTGTTCCACACTATTAATTGATACCTCATATTTTCCAAATGTAGCCGCTATCTTTGCAAGAACTCCAGGTTTATCAACTACATTCATTCTTACATAATATTCGCATTCAAAATCGTCTTCGAAATCGTCAAGGTTTATTTTATCAAACCTCATTACCTTATGTGTAGTTTGTTGCGCACAAAAAACTATATCTGACACAATAGCAGATCCTGTTGGCAAGTCACCAGCGCCTCTCCCGTAAAACATTACATCTCCAACATTATTTCCATTGATCATAATTGCATTAAAGGAACCCTTAACACTTGCTAATGGGTTATCGTTTGATATAAATGAGGGATGTACTCTAGCTTCTATTTTTCCATTATTTAATTTTCCAATAGCTAATAATTTAAGGGTATAGCCAAACCTACGGCCATATTCTATATCTATCTTTTCTATATTAGAAATCCCCTCTCGATATATTACATCTATCGGAACTCTCTTTTTAAAGCACAATGAAGAAAGTATCGATAGTTTGTACATACTATCATAACCTTCAACATCCGCGGTGGGATCTGCTTCCGCGTAACCTAAATCTTGAGCTTCCTTTAGTACGCTTGCATAATCTCTTCCCTCGTCAGCCATTTTTGTAAGTATGTAGTTTGTTGTTCCGTTTACAATACCTTGAATTGATAATATTTCATTGCCTTGCATGCTTTCTGTTAATGCTCTGATAATGGGAACGCCTCCCGCAGAAGTCGCTTCAAAATATAAACCTGCATTCCCTTCAACTGCAGCTAATTCTAATTCAGACCAATGTTTAGAAAACATCTCTTTATTGGCAGTTACAATACTTTTTCCTGCTTTTAACGCCTTTAATAAATATGTTCTTGCAGGTTCAATCCCCCCAAAAAACTCGGCAACAATACTAACTCTATCGTCTTTTAAAACTGCATCATAATCATCTGATATCATACTTGGGTCAAGACCAAACTTTTTTGCTCGATCTTTATTCCTATCAATGATGTACAGTACCTCGATATCCACTCCTTCAGTCTGTTTAATTTTTTCTTTCATGGTTGTTAGAATTTGGTACGTTCCTCCACCTACTGTTCCTAATCCTAACAGTGCTACTCCGACTTTTTTCATACTGACTCTCCTTATTTGTGTTATGTACTTTGATACTATTTTTAGTTATTTAAATAACGAACCTTAGGCATTCAATTCATACAAAATTTTAAGGCCTTTGAGCGATAATGCCCTATCTACCTTATCAAAAATATTCCCGTTGCTACCGACCAGCTGACTCATACCTCCAGTTGCAATAACCTTTAAATTATCAAAATTACTTTCTCTTTTCATGCCATTCACAATCCCCTCCACGAGACCTGTGAAACCATAAATTATTCCTGACTGCATATTTTCTATAGTTGTTTTTGCTATGATGTTTTCTGGTTTCACTAATTCGATGCGAGGAAGTTTCGCAGCTGTGTTCGTTAATGCTTCAGCACTAGTTTTAATTCCAGGAGCTATAGCTCCTCCAGCGAACACGCCTTTTTCTGTTATTAAATTGAACGTTGTAGCACTTCCAAAATCAACAACTAAGCAAGGGCCACCATATATATTATATGCAGCAACCGAATTTACTATTCTATCGGCTCCTAAATCTTCAGGGTTTGTATATCCTAACTCAATCCCTAAATTTAATGAACAGTTTACTGTTATGGGTTTATGCTTAAGATAAAATGAACACATGTGCTCTATCGTATAGTTTAAAGCGGGCGCAACAGAACTCATAATTATACCTTCAACATCATCAAATGACCTATGTATATTGGCAAATAAATCATAAAAAATCATTCCGAATTCATCTGCGGTCTTGCTATGATCGCTTGCTATACGCCACGTATATACAATTTCTGATTTTTCCACAATCCCTATCTTTATGTTAGTGTTACCTACGTCTAGAAGAATAATCATATCGCCTCCATGTTTGATAAAATATTATCATATTGCCAGCATTATAGTCAATTAATCATATGATTACATACATATGCTTTACGCATTCGTTTGCATTTAATCCAAAAATCTAGGAAGGGTTAAAACTTTGCAATTAACATGAGAATAACATTTACGCCTTCCACTATCAAACGTTACACTTACCTTGTAATGCTCGAGGGCTGTCTATAACTCTTATTACTATAACAACCGACAACCTCACGCCTCTTAATTATACAAAAAAGCCGTCGGGTTAACCAACGGCTTCCTATTAACTGCATTGCTATGATTTAGTCAATCATTTCTAAAATACATCTTTCAGCATCGTCCCCACGCCTATTTTCTAATCTAATGATTCTGGTATAACCACCACCAACACCTAACTCAGCTTTCCTCGCAGCGTATTTAGGCGCATATTCTCTAAAAACCTTCTCAATTAGAGGGTATTTAATGTCAGCAATTCTTTTCTTATAGTCTGCTTTCTTTTCTTTTTCACCCTGAATCTCTTTTAAGTCTCTTAAAATAGTCATCATTTTCCTGCGCGCAGCCAATTTCTTAGGACCATCATTAATGTACTCAACTTTAATTGTTTCATCTTTTCGATTAAGTTTGTCTTTATTTACTTTAACTGTATCTTCGTAGGTGTTAATCCCTAGCGTTACTATCTTTTCTGCAATCCTGCGTACAGACTTAGCTCTATCGACTGTTGTTTCAATTTTTCCATGCCAAAGTAACTCGCTTGCTTGATTCCTTAAAATAGACATCCTTATGCTAGTTCTTTTGCCTAATTTTTTATTCTTCGCCATCTTATATCTCTCCTTAGTCTTCCTTCTTTCTTAAAGACAATCCTGCTAACTCAAGCTTCTCCAACACTTCTTCCAGAGATTTCTTTCCTAAATTCTTTACCTTTAGCATTTCATCCTCTGTCATGTTTATTAATTGGTCAATAAAGAATACGCCATGTCTCTTTAGACAATTCAATGGTCTTACAGAAAGTTCTAATTCCTCAATACTACGTTTAGAATAATCTTGAGTCGTTTCTTCTTGCGTTACTTCTTCAAAAACATTTTTTTCTTCCATTCCATCAACTAAGTTTATAAATAAATCCAAGTGATTATTAAGTAACTTAGCAGCTAGTGATACTACTTCTTTGGCAGTCGCGGCTCCATTCGTTTTAACAAACACCTTTAACTTATCATAATCGATCGACTGCTCTACACGAGTGCTTGACACCTCATATTTAACAGCTTTTACTGGGGAGAAAAAACTATCGATTGGAATATATCCTATTGGAGATGAAGAAAGTTTATTATCTTTGGCAGATTTATATCCTCTACCAGATCCGATTGTGAGTTCCATATCGAGACTCGCTTTATCATCTAATGAGCAAATATATGCAGATTTATTTGTAACTTCAATGCCTAATGGCAGTTGAATATCCCCAGCACAAACAATGCCAGCTTCGTTTTTTACAAGTCTAGCTGTAACAGTCTCAAACTTATCTAAATTAGTGGCTTTTATTGCAATTTCTTTAAGATTTAAAACTATCTCCATAACATCTTCTCTAACGCCTTCAATTGTTGAATACTCGTGAGAAACACCACTAATTTTAACTCCAATAATTGCTACCCCTGGAAGCACGGTACTTAACACTCTACGCAAACTGTTTCCAATTGTAATTCCATTACCTCTTTCTAAAGGCTCTACTGTAAACCAAGCTTCAGACCCATTTTCCATTTCTTCCACTAATATTTTAGGTTTAATTACTTCCAACATTTATGTTTTCCTCCCTATTACTTAGAGTATAACTCAACAATCAAGTGTTCTGAAATCTCAACATCTATATCTTCTCTAACTGGTAGTGCTTCTATTTTGCCGGTCAGTGTAGCTGGATCAAATGTTAGCCATTTGGGTAGATTGGATGCTTTTGATGCTTTTACTTCCTTGAAGAATGCTTTTTCTTGTTTGCTTGTCCTTACTGAAATGATATCGTTCTCTTTTACTAAAAATGAAGGGATATCAACTTTTTTGTCATTCACACAAATGTGACCATGTGTAATAAGTTGTCTTGCTTGTGCACGACTAGTGGCTATTCCCATACGATAAACCACATTATCTAACCTTCTTTCTATCAGGATAAGCATGTTTTCACCAGTTACGCCCCTCATGTTAGTTGCTTTATCGTAATAACTGCGAAATTGACTTTCTAGTAATCCATATATCCTTTTGGTCTTTTGTTTTTCTCTTAACTGAATACCATATTCTGTTCTCTTTTTCCTAGATGCACCATGTTGACCTGGAGCAACGGGTGTTATGTTTTGATTAAACGGACAACCCTCGCTCATGCATCTATCACCCTTTAAAAATAACTTACTCCCTTCGCGTCTGCATAACTTGCAAACTGGGCCTGTATATCTTGCCATATTTAACTGCCTCCTAAATTATAACCTTCTAACTTTTGGTGGACGGCATCCATTATGTGGAATTGGGGAAACGTCTCTAATCATTGTAACTTCCAGTCCGCATCTTTCAAATGCTCTAATAGCAGACTCCCTTCCTTGTCCTGGTCCTTTAATGTATACTTCCACTGTTCTGAGTCCGTGTTCTTTCGCTATATTTGCTGCGTCCTCTGCAACAGTTTGAGCAGCATATGGCGTTGATTTACGACTTCCACGCATCCCAATTTTACCTGAAGATGACCAACTTATGGTATTTCCATCCATATCAGTAATTGTAACTATAGTATTATTGAATGAGGCATAAATATGTGCCTGCCCCTTTTCAATCTTTTTTAAATCTCTTCTTCTTTTTATAGCTGTTCTTTTTTTCACTGCTGCCATAAAATTGCCTCCTATTAACTATTTAACTGGCCTTTTTAGCACGACCTACCGTGCGTTTAGGCCCTTTACGTGTACGAGCATTTGTCTTTGTAGATTGTCCACGAACAGGCAAGCCCTTTCTATGTCTTATGCCTTTGTAAGAACCTATATCTTGTAACCTTTTAATGTTTTGACTAACTTCTGAACGAAGTGTTCCTTCTACTTTATAGTGATTTTCTAAACATGAACGAATTTTTACCACATCGTCTTCAGACAAATCTTTCACACGAGTGTTTGGATCAATTTCGCATTCTGCAAGAACTTTAAGAGATGTTACTCTACCTATTCCGTAGATATAAGTAAGACCTATTTCAACCCTTTTTTCACGAGGTAAGTCTACACCTGCAATACGAGCCATTTAATAACCTCCAAATTATTTTTTATTGATATATATATTTGCAATCATTGTATCAACTCAATATAGAGTTCAGCCGCTTCAATGATTGTTTTTATTCACAAAACCAAAAGCAAGTATACCACGACAGATTATATTTTTGCAATTGATTTTACTACAGCAACTAACATTAGCCCTGTACTTGTTTATGGTTTGGATATTTGGAACAAATAACCATAACCTTACCATTACGTTTAATTATTTTGCATTTATCACACATAGCTTTTACTGATGGTCTTACTTTCATTTTTCGCCTCCTAGTTTTTGTATCTATAAGTGATTCTACCCATTGTAAAATCATATTGTCCAAAAGCAACTCTAACTTGGTCACCCTCGGTTACTTTTATAAAACTTTGACGCATTTTCCCAGATAGGTATGCCATTACAATTCTGCCACTTTTTAGCTCAACCTTAAACTTTGTACCTGGCAAAACTTCGATTACTGTTCCTTCTTCTTCAATAATACCTTCTTTAGACATCTTTTCTCCTATTGTTATATCGTTATATCAAGCACTCTTTATTGTTACATAGATCCATTGTATGGCCTTAAAGCGCTCTTGACTTCTGCATCAAATAATTTTTTATTTTGCTCTAACTTTTCCTTTATTTTGTCAATAGTTACACCCTCTGTTTTTAGGTGCTTAATTTTCTTCTTTTTGGGAGAATCTACTCTCCTTAAATTTCCATCGGCAATGAGAACATATTCATCATCCACAATTTCCACTACTAGATAGAATCTCCCTGCGTCTCTACCTGATAATGAAAAAACAACTTCACCTAATGTTAAAACTTTTACTCTCTTCATTTTATTATAGTGTTAATATCTCGATACCTTCGTCACCAATGACAACCGTATTTTCATAATGTGCCGATAATGAGCCGTCTTTAGTTACAACAGTCCAATCATCTTCCAAAACCTTGATTCTGTGATTACCTGCACTTATCATTGGCTCTATTGCTATCACCATATTCTTTTCTAATCTTAATCCTCTACCCTGCACACCATAATTGAGAACATCTGGATCTTCATGTAGATTTCTGCCTACCCCGTGACCCGCTAACTGTTTAATAATCGAAAATCCATTCCTTTCTACATAACTTTGTATTGCGTGTCCAAGGTCACCTAATCTAACTCCCGCTTTTAGTATTCCTACACCTTCAAAAAAGCTCTGTTTACACACATCCATAAGATTCTGGCGTAGCGAGTCTATTTCTCCGATAGCTATTGTCCGTGCAGCATCGGCATGAAATCCTCCAACAATAGCACCTGCATCCACTTTGAGAAGCGTACCTTCTTCCAAAACTCTATGAGAGGGTATACCGTGAACAACTTCCTCGTCGATTGACGTGCAGATTGCTCCAGGAAACCCACCATATCCTAAGAAAGATGGGGAAGCATTACACTTTTTAATATACTCATAAGCAATTGTGTTAAGTTTTCTAGTAGTTATTCCAGGCTTTGCATGCTCTTCTACGATGGCTAACACATCTCTAACTACTGCACCTGCCTGTCTCATATATTCAATTTCTTGTTCAGTTTTTATTGTTATCATTTAGTTGCCAAAGTCTTTTGCAGGTTCTCAAATGTTTTTTCCACACTCTCGCTTCCATCTATTTGTATTAACAACCCTTTGTTTTGATAATACTCAATGAGGGGAGAAGTGTTTTTTTCGTAAACTTCTAACCGCTTTAAGACAGTTTCTTCCTTATCGTCATCCCTTTGATATAGCTGTTTACCACATTTTTCACATAATTGGGAGCTATAAGAGTTTGTGTTGTAAGTTGCGCCACAAGTACACATTCTTCTTCCAGAAATTCTTTTAACGACAATGTCCTTTCCGACTACTATATCAATAACATAATCTAAGTCTGTTATTTTACTTAAAGCCTCGGCTTGTGGAATTGTGCGTGGGTATCCATCAAGAATAAACCCGTTAACACAATCTGGTTCGCCTAACCTTTGCTCTACTATTTTGTCGACCACCTCATCTGGTACAAGTAGCCCTTTATCCATATAGCTTTTGGCTAATTTTCCGATTTCAGTACCCGCTTTAAGATGAGCTCTAAAAACATCGCCAGTTGATATATGTGGTATTTTATAATAGTCCGCCATAACGACAGCTTGGGAGCCTTTCCCTGCGCCTGGAGCACCTAATAATACAAATTTCATTATTTCAAAAATCCCCTATTGCTCTTTACTAATAACTGTCCTTGGAGCTGCTTATCTAACTCTAATGATACTGACACTACAATTAGTAAGCCTGTAGCTGAAAAAGCCTGCCCTAAACCTAAATCCTTAAATCCGTCAACCTGTTGTAGTATTAAAGTTGGAATCAAGGCGATGACAGCTAGGTATAATGCTCCAAATAGAGTTAATCTGTTGTTAATTCTCCTTAAATAATCTGCAGTAGGTTTGCCTGGAGAAATACCTCCTACAAGCGTACCTCCTCTTTCTTTCAGATTTTTTGCGACATCATCTGGATCAAACTGTATTTGTGCATAAAAGTAAGAAAAGAATATGATTAAGAAAAACATAAACACAGAATATAAGTGTCCATTTGAACCAAACCATGTGGACCAAAACATACCAAATTTTGATGTTGCAGCGCCTGCAAATTGAATGATCATTTGCGGAAATGTAATTAACGATGAAGCGAAAATTATTGGCATAACGCCGCTTGCACTAACTTTTAATGGTATGTATGTTGTTTGAGATTGTGTTTGCCTGTTACCTACAACTCTCCCGCCAGAGTATATTACACCAACTCTTCTTTCTGACATGTCTACATAAACAATTGCAAATATTAGTAGGAACAGAAGAAGGAAAAAGCCTAACAAATACCACACTCCGGTTGTGTCTGTTGAACTACCTCTTGCTATTGACAAAATCGCATTCATTATTGTTGTACCTAAAGAAGAAATGATACCAACGAAAATTATAAATGAAGTACCATTGCCGATGCCGTATTCTGTAATCCTTTCACCTATCCAAAGTACAAGTGAAGAACCACCAACTAAAATTATGACAATACATATCATAGTAAACACTTGATTAATTTGTTGCGCTTCGGGATCGGTTGATGTTCCAAATACTGGAACAATATAGTCTTTCCAGAGGAAAATTATTCCAATAGCTTGAATAAGTGCTAAAAGAATAGCTACATATCTTGTATATTGTGTAATTTTTTTTCTACCTTCTTCACCTTCTTTAGCAAGTCTACCAAGTTTTGGTATAACAAGCGTTAGCAATTCCATAATGATGTATGAGTTTATGAATGGCACTATTCCTAAAGCAAATATTGTACCATTAGAAAATGCCGAGCCAGTAATTGCAGATAATAACATAAAGAAATCATCTGTTATGGCTTTATTCATCATTTGACCTATATCTAGTCCAGGTATAGGTACAAAACAACCAATTCTATACATAAGAAGGAATCCTAATGTAATTAGAATCCTTTTTCTTATATCTTTATCCTTGAAAGCGTTAACGATAGTTCTAAACATTAGAGCACCTCTATTTTTCCACCTGCTTTTTCAATTTTTTCAATAGCTGTTTTTGAAAATTTTGCCGCTTTAACAGTTAAAGGCTTGGTTAATTCGCCTTCTCCTAAAACTTTTAATCCATCTTTTTCAATTTTCCCAATAACTCTATTGCTTAATAGGAAATCTGCGTCGATAACAGTATCTGCATCAAAAACCTCAAGAGAACCTACATTTACTATACTAAACTCGGATTTAAACATGTTTTTGAATCCGCGTTTTGGTAATCTTCTAATTAAAGGCATTTGCCCGCCTTCAAACCCTGGTCTGACGCCACCACCACTTCTTGCCCATTGTCCCTTGTGCCCTTTTGTACTGGTTTTTCCGTGTCCTGAACCAATACCTCTACCTATTCTTTTAGATTGTTTAACAGAGCCATCTGCTGGTTTAATTGTATGTAGTTTCATTTTTTTCTCCTATTACTTTAATTCTTCTACTTCAACAAGATGCTGCACTTTGAAAACCATTCCTCTAATAACAGGATTGTCTTCATGAATCTTGAACTGACCGATTTTGCGAAGCCCAAGAGCTGCTACTGTATCTTTTTGATCTTGTAAACACCCTATGGTGCTTTTTTTCAAAGTTATTTTCAGTTGAGCCATTTTGACCTCCTATCCTAGTATTTCTTCTACTGTTTTGCCTCTAATTGCGGCAACTTGCTCTGGTGTACGTAAACTTTTTAATCCTTCTACAGTCGCTTTTACGCAGTTGATTGGATTTGTTGTCCCGATTGCCTTAGTCCTTATGTCAGAAATACCACATGCCTCGAGAACAGCACGAACAGCTCCTCCCGCAATAACACCAGTTCCTTCTTCGGCTGGTAACATCAATACTTTTCCACGACCGTAAACACCTATTACTTCGTGCGGTATTGTGGTATCTTTCATTGCTATTGTAACCATGTTTTCCTTTGCCGCCTTCTGTGCTTTAGCTATTGCTTCTGGGACCTCTTTGGCTTTGCCAGTTGCACAGCCAACTCTACCCTTTCCATCGCCTACAACAACAAGGGCAGTAAATCTCATATTACGGCCACCCTTTACAACTTTAGCAACTCTTTTCAAGTCAACCGTTTTCATGATTAACTCTTCTTTTGGTTCTCTATTGAATCTGTCTCTATTTTCTCTTGCCATATCTATCTCCTACTAAAAAATCAATCCTGCTTTTCTTGCGCCTTCAGCAAATGCTGCCACTCTTCCAGTGTAAATGTATCCACCACGATCGTAAACAACTTTGGTATATCCAGCTGCAACAGCTTTTTCACCAAGCTTTTCGCCCACAATTCTCGCTTGTTCTGTTTTAGTCTTTCCGTTTATTGATTTGGAAATATCTTTATTTAATGAACTTAGAGACAACAACGTATTGCCAGCAACATCGTCTATAAGTTGTCCATATATATGACTTGTAGATCTATAAACATTGAGTCTCGGACATTCGACTGTTCCTTTAATATTCTTTCTAATTCTTAAATGAACTTTTTGTCTAGTTTTATTTTTATCTGGTTTATTAATCATTGCTTACTCTCCTATTTACCCGCAGCTTTTATTTCTTTACGAAGAATTGTTTCATCTTTATAACGAATTCCATATCCGTGATATGGTTCAGGCATTCTCTTAGATTTGATGTCCGCAGCACATTGTCCTACTCTTTCTTTATCACAACCTTGGACAACTATCTCTGTTGGACTAGCTACACTAATCGTAATTCCTTCTGGAGTTTCAAATTGAACAGGCTTACTATATCCAATGTAAAGAACTAGAGTCTTGCCTTTCATTTCCACTTTATATCCAACGCCATTAACTATTAGACGTTTTTCGAAACCATCAGTTACACCTTTTACCATGTTGGCAATCAGTGATCTATACAACCCATGCATAGCGTTTTGTTCTTTGCTAGTTTCGGTGTTTTCTAGTCTTACAACACCATTCTCATTAATAATTTTAATTTTACTCTTATTTGAAATTCTTTGAGTAAGGGTTCCCTTAGGGCCTGATACAGTTACCACATTCTTTTCATATTTGAATGTAACATTGTTACCTAAATTAATTGGCTTTACACCTATTCTTGACATTTTTTACCTCCTACCATACATATGCGAGAACTTCGCCGCCAGCTCCAACTTTTCTGGCGTTTTTATCAGTCATAACTCCGCTGGAGGTTGATATAATTGCAATACCCATACCACCTAATACTTTAGGTAGTGCAGTAGCTTTTGCATAAACACGTAAGCTAGGTTTGCTAATCCTTTTCAAGCCTTTGATAGCTTTTTCTTTATTCACGTACTTCAGTCCTATGATAAGTGTATCTTGTACTTGCCCTTCTTTTTTAACAACCTTTACGCTTTCTAAATAACCTTCTTCAACCATAATCTCAGCAATAGATACTTTAATTTTACTTGATGGCATTTCTACAAATGCACTTCTATTTGCTAAGCCATTTCTGATTCTTGTTAGCATATCCGCTATTGGATCTGTCATTGTCATGTTAATTACCTCCTACCAGCTTGCTTTACGAACACCAGGGATTTGCCCTTTGTGTGCTAGTTCTCTAAAACAGACTCTACATACTCCGTATTTGCGAAGAACTGCATGGGGTCTTCCACATATAGAACATCTAGTATATTCTCTTGTAGAGAATTTTTGCTTTCTTTTCTGTTTATTTATCATAGCTTTTTTTGCCATATTTTCCTCCTATCTTGAGAACGGCATTCCAAGTAAGTCTAGAAGTACTCTAGCTTCTTCATCCGTGTTTGATGAAGTGACTATTGTCACATCAAATCCTCTTATCTTATCAATATCATCATATGAAATTTCAGGGAATATCAGTTGTTCTTTAACTCCCATTGAGTAATTTCCTCTTCCATCAAATGATTTCTTTGACACTCCTCTAAAGTCACGAACTCTTGGTAAGGCTATCGAAATTAATTTATCAAAGAAATCCCACATATGTTCATTTCTTAAAGTGACCATTGCACCTATAACTTGACCTTCTCTAACCTTAAAGTTAGCTACTGACTTTTTTGCTTTGGTGTAAACAGCTTTTTGCCCTGCAATTGTTTCCAATTCTTTTACTGCTTTTTGCATTTCTTTTGCGTCTTTAGGATCTTTAACATCGCCTAAACGCATATTCAATACTATTTTCTCTATTTTTGGAACTTGCATTGGTGAAGTATAATTGAACTTTTTCATCATTTGAGGAATTACTTCTTCTTTGTACTTTATAGCCAACCTTCTTACTTCTCTTTGGGCGGGAGCTTCCTTAACAACTTGTTTTTTTGCAGCCATCTTGCGCCTCCTTATTCCTTACTCTCAGCTTTTTTAGTATCCGCTTTTGTTTTTTTCACAGTCGTATCAGTTGCTTTTTTGGTGGTTTTAGTTGATTCTGATTTTGTTATAGGCGTCTTTTTTGTGGCCGTATTTTTAGTCTCAGACTTTTTTTCAACTGTAGTTTTCGCTGATTCTGTTGTCGTTTTAACTGTCTTTTTTGTCACTGTAGCTTTAACCGCTTGCTTTTTTACAACTGCATCTTTGACTTCTGCGACCTTCACCTCGTTTGATCCTTCTTCATTTGTCACATCAGTATTTTTGCTAGGTTCTGGCTTAGTCTCTTCCCCTACTGTTTCAGTTCTTTTAACAGCGGCCGTCCTCTTTCTTACTGTAGCTTTTGCAGCTGCTTTGGCTGTAGCTTTCTTCGTCACTAATACAGCACCGCATTTTTTACAAATACGCACTTTATTTCCATCAACATCGGCGATTCCAATTTTTGTGGTTTTTCCACACGCACTACATACTGGTAAAACATTGCTTATATCCACACTGCCCGGTCTTTTAATCAAACCGCTTTTTTCATTAGGTCTTCGCGCTTTTACCGCTTTAGTGTTGACAGTAGTTAATCCTTGACCTTCAACATACACTCTGTTGTTTGTCTTATCTACCGCAATAACTTGAGCTGTTTTCCCTTTATCTTTTCCTGCAAGAATCATTACATAATCATCTTTGCGAATCTTAGTCTTACCCATCTCTTCCTCCTATAGTACCTCAGGAGCAAGGGATATTATTTTCATGTATCCCCTTTCTCTTAGTTCTCTCGCTATTGGCCCAAAAATACGTGTTCCTTTGGGTTGCTTTTGTACTGGATTGTCAATTATAACAGCTGCATTGTCGTCAAATTTAATAACAGTTCCATCTTTACGTTGTATTTCTTTGCGTGTCCTTACTATTACAGCTTTTATAACATCTCCTTTTTTTACAACTCCGCCTGGGGTAGCAGACTTTACGGATGCGACAATAACATCACCTATGCCAGCACTTCTCACATAAGCACCACCTAGGCATCTAATACACATAATTTCTTTTGCCCCACTGTTATCAGCCACTTTTAATCTTGATTGAGGTTGTATCATTTCCGTGTCTCCTTATTTTGCTCTATCAATAATTCTAACAAGACGCCAATGCTTATTTTTAGATATTGGTCTAGTCTCCATGACCTCTACTTTATCTCCAACATTGCACTCATTATTTTCATCGTGAACATATAATTTTTTTGATCTAGTAATATATTTTTTGATTATTGGGTGTTTCGTCTTTCCGCTAATCAATACAACTATAGTTTTATCCATAGCATCGCTAACAACCACACCAACTCTCGTTTTTCTTAAATTTCTTTCTTCCATTTTAATTTCCTCCAATGTAATTGTTACGCTTTAGCTTTTGTTGCTCTTTTTCTAGTTGTTTTTGTCTCTTTTACTGGACCTTCAGAAATACCAAGTTCTCTTTGGCGTATTATCGTAAGGGCTCTTGCTATATCTTTTTTGCACTTATTTATGCTTAGTGGATTCGATAATTGAGAAACAGATTGCTTAAAACGCAATTCAAACAACTCTTTTTTTAGTTCTTGAACTTTTACATCTAATTCTTCATTTGTCATTTCAAAAAAATTCTTAGCCTTCATTTGCTTCACCACCTTGCGTTTCATCGCTATCTGCCTTCTTTACAAACTTACATTTTACAGGTAATTTGTATGCTGCAAGCCTCAGCGCTTCCCTTGCTACATTTTCGGCGACTCCGCCCATTTCAAAAAGCACTCTACCAGGCTTAACTGATGCAATCCAATACTCTGGAGAACCTTTTCCACTACCCATACGCTGTTCAGCAGGTTTCTTAGTAACTGACATATGAGGGAATATATTTATCCATACCTTACCACCACGCCTAATATATCTGGTCATGGCGATACGGGCGGCTTCGATTTGATTATTAGTTATTCTTCCTGGTTCGGTAGTTATTAGACCATATTCTCCGTAGGTAATTTTGTTGCCTACTGTCGCCTTACCTTTAATCTTTAATAGATGTTGTTTTCTTCTTTTTACTCTCTTAGGCATTAACATTAGTTATTACCTCCTTTCTTTCCTTTGCCGAAAATCTCACCCTTGTATATCCAAACTTTTACGCCCAACACACCATAGGTTGTATGAGCTTCTGCAAAGCCATAATCTATATCTGCTCGAATTGTTTGTAGAGGGATAGAGCCTTCATGATAACTTTCAGAACGAGCTATTTCATTTCCGTCTAACCGACCACTAACCATCGCCTTAATTCCTTTTGCTCCAGCTCTTAATGTTCTACCCATAGCGCCTTTTAATGCTCTACGATAAGGTGTTCTTTTCTCAAGAGCTAATGCAATATTTTCTGCTACTAACTGTGCATCTAAATCGGTATTTTTAATTTCATGAATGTTTACATTGAAATTACAGCTTGGTCCAACAATTTTTCTAATAGCCTTGTTAATATCATCGATACCTTTTTCTTTTGTTCCCGGTTCGGTAACCGCTTCTTGTTTGTTGTCACCTGCTTGTGCTCTTGCTGCATGTAATTTTTTTCCTACAGCAACACCAACACGCCCGCAATACACATCTATCTTAACATTGTCTGCAGCTCTTTCGATTTTAATATCTGATATAGCAGCATCATAATAATTTCTTTTAATATACTCTCTAATGTCATAATCTTCTTTTAAGTACTTGCCAAAATCCTTTTTGCCAGCATACCAAGTACTACTAAATGGATATATAACACCTACTCTTAAACCTGTTGGATTAATCTTTTGTCCCATTTTATTTCCTCCTATGCCTTAACTTCATCAAGTATTATTGATATATGACTCGTGCGCTTAAAAATTCTAGCACCTCTTCCTTTTGCTCTTGCTCTAAATCTCTTTAGTGTTGGACCTTGTTCCACCACTGCTTTGGCTACATAAAGAGTTTCCTTGTTCATATTAAGGTTATTCTCTGCATTTGCCGCCGCTGAGTTTAAAACTTTTAATACTGGCTCTGATGAGGCTTTGTTCATGTTATTTAGTATACCGACTGCCTCGCCATAGCTTTTTCCGCGTATTAATGCTAATAAAGCATCAACCTTGCGTGGGGAAATTCTAATGTATTTAGCTTTCGCATGAGGCCTAGTATCTTTAGCTTCTTGTCTGGCTATAGTTTTTTCTCTTATTCTAGTTGCCATATGTTTCCCTCCTACTTTTTACCAGTTGTCTTAGAGCCTGCGTGCCCACGGAATGTCCTTGTTGGAGCAAACTCACCCAATTTTAACCCTACCATATCTTCAGTTACATAAACTGCGACATGCTTTTTACCGTCATGAACCGCAAATGTATGACCTACAAATTCTGGGAAAATTGTAGATGACTTGGCCCAAGTCTTTATGGGTCTTTTTTCTCCTGAAGCATTCATTGCCTCAACTTTTTTCAATAGATAGTCCGGTGCGTACGGACCTTTTTTTATAGATCTACTCATCTTGATCCTCCTAGTTGATGCGCTTAATAATCATTTTATTGGAACGTGACTTCTTTTTCCTTGTCTTGTAACCAAGTGCAGGTACACCCCAAGGAGTTTGAGGCGAAGGCATCCCGATAGGGCTTTTACCTTCTCCACCACCATGTGGGTGATCGCATGGATTCATTACAACACCTCTAACAGCGGGTCTAAATCCTAAGTGCCTTGTCCGTCCAGCTTTCCCAATATTAATGTTTTCATAATCTAGATTGCCTATTTGACCGATTGTTGCACGACATTGAATAGGAACATATCTCATTTCTCCACTAGGCAAACGGAGTGTCGCTTTGCCTCCTTCCTTTGCCATTAGCTGGGCTGCGGCACCCGCAGAACGAGCAATTTGCCCCCCTCTTTTAGGTTGTAATTCTATGTTGTGAATCATTGTACCAACAGGAATATTACTTAATGGTAGGCAATTACCCACTTTAATATCAACACCTTCAGTACCACTGTAAATGACATCTCCAACATTCAATCCGAGAGGAGCTAAAATATATCTCTTTTCTCCATCGGCATAATTTAGTAGCGCAATATTTGCTGACCTATTAGGATCATATTCAATAGTTGCAACTGTTGCTGGAATATTGTCTTTTAATCTCTTAAAATCAATAATTCTATATTTAACTTTATTTCCACCACCACGATGCCTTACAGTAATTCTGCCTGCTGAATTGCGTCCACCTTTTTTACTCTTGCTGACTAACAAGCTTTTTTCAGGCGTATCTGTTGTGATATGTGAGTAATCGATCACACTCATTCCTCGACGACCTGGTGTTGTTGGTTTATATCTCTTTATTGCCATCTGTTACCCCCTATTACGCCAAGTTCTCTAGCATCTCAATGGGCTTACTATCTAAGCTAAGAGTTACATAAGCCTTTTTAAAAGATGCGGTATAACCACTTGTTCTACCTCTTCTTTTTAGTTTTCCATCATAATTTACTGTGTTAACTTTAACTACTTTCACAGCAAAAATTTCTTCAACCGCCTTCTTAATTTGCGTTTTAGTTGCTGACTTTGCAACTTTAAATGTATATACCTTATTGGCAATACCAGCGTTTGTTTTTTCTGATAAAATAGGTTTTAAGATAATATCATACGAATTCATTACGCGTATACCTCCGTTATAGCCTTAACGCCGTCTTTTGTAAGCACGCATTTTTCAGCACGAAGAACATCATACACATTAACTAGACTCACATCCATCAAGTTAATTCCTTCGATATTTTTTCCTGCTCTATAAACTGTTTCGGCACTATTTCCAAAAGTTAAAACTAACGCAGTCTTAGTTACCCCTATATTCTTCAGAACTTCAACGAACACCTTTGTTTTGGGTTCAGCGATATCCATGTCCTTTAGAATAATTAAATTGCCCTCTCTTACCTTTTGGCTGAGCGCACTACATATTGCAGCTGCTTTCATTTTAGCATTGACCTTTTTAGAAAAATCTCTAGGCTTTGGAGCAAAAACAACACCACCATGCCTCCATATGGGTGATCTGTTACTACCACTACGGGCTCTACCTGTGCCCTTTTGTCTCCAAGGTTTAATTCCTCCACCTCTTACTTCAGCTCTAGTCAAGGTGCATTTTGTCCCCTGTCTCTTATTTGCTAGTTGAGCGACCACCACTTGGTGGATAAGAGACTCGTTATATGGTCTATCAAAAACATTACTATCGAGCTCAATGTTTCCTGCTGCCTTGCCCTTTGTATCTACTACATTGTACTTAATCATGACCATTCTCCTAATTAATTCTTAAACCACTTAGAACCTTTCTTGCTAACTTTGTTGGTTGACTTAATTGTAACAACAGACTTTTTAGGTCCAGGTATTCCGCCTGCTATGAAAATAGCATTTTTGCTTTCATCAATTCTGACTATTTCCAAATTCTTTATGGTTACTTGTTCATTGCCATACTGACCTGACATCTTTCTGTTCTTAAAAACTTTAGAAGGACTTGAGTTAGCAGAAAGAGCACCAACCCCACGATGATATCCCGAACCATGTGCTGATGGGCCTTTGCTAAACCCCCATCTTTGTATCACCCCAGTATATCCTCTACCCTTCGTCAAGCCTGTTACGTCCACTCTATCGCCAACTGAAAAAGCATTACAAGTTATAACATCCCCTGGTTTATAACTCTCGCTATTATCCAACTTTAATTCTTTTATGAATCTAAGTGGTTCTGATTGGGCATTGCGAAATTGTCCTAAGTCAGGTTTGTTTACTTTAGATTCAGAAATAGGTTCAAAACCTACTTTAATCGAGCTGTAGCCATCTTTTTCCTTTGATTTAATTTGTAGAACAGTGCACGGACCCGCTAAAACAACTGTAACAGGAATGACTGTTCCGTCCTCTGTGAAAATCTGGCTCATACCTAGCTTTCTTCCAATGATTGCCTTGTTCATAATGAGCCCTCCTTATATCTTAATCTGAATATCCACACCACCTGGTAGATCCATTTTCATTAATTGTTGAACCGTTTTAGATGTTGTGTTGTAGATATCTATTACGCGCTTATGCGTACGTAATTCGAATTGCTCGCGACTATCCTTATGCTTGTGAGGGGAGCGTAAAATTGTGATAATTTCTTTTTGTGTAGGTAGCGGAATAGGACCAGATACGCTTGCTCCTGTCCCTTCAGCTGCTTGAACAATCCTCTCGCACGAAGCATCAATCAAATTGTGGTCATAGGCTTTTAATTTTATCCTAATCTTTTGACCTGCCATATAGATTCCTCCTAAATATTAATATACACTTACCCGTGTGTGTCACCCAGCCTCTCATATAAAAGGCCTTTCAGCCTGACACGATTTGCTATAGAAACGTATTTGTGCAAGAATTGACAACCAATCTGAATGCAATATTCTTTCAAACGCACACATTGCCATTAAAAATAGCAACTTGTACATAATACCAACATGATTTTGGCTTGTCAATCAGTTTTTTCAATTATTTTATTAATTTTGATACAATTTGAATAAAAAACTAGGCTGTGCATATCCTAAAAGCCACTTTAACTCGTCACGGATGTAAAAATAACGAAATAATAGAAGAAAAACACACCATAAATTTAACTCGATTAACTAGTCTACGATAGAATTTTCTTTATAGAAATTATGAACGCTTGATTTGAACCTATCTGGCTCCATAACTATGGAACGGGCATGAACCATATCTTCGAATGCAACTAATGGGATAACCATTTATCTTGTCTTTAAGCTACTAGTCTACGATGCCGTTTTCTTTGAAGAACCTACAGATGCTTGATTTAAACTTGTCGGGCTCCATAACTATGGAACGGGCATGAACAGTATCTTCAAATGTTACTAACGGGATATCGGGCCGCACCTTTTTAAATTTCAAAGCATTTTCGTAACTAACAACCTTATCAGCTTTGCTGTGCATAAGTAAAACTGGGCAGTTGATTTTTGCCATAGCCTCACCGGCCTTGCTCTCTGCAAGGTCAAATTTGTATACAAGCTTGCATACCCCTCTAAACGCTGGCCAAACAATTTTAGCTATAGATTCATTTTTGACATACTGTTTCGTCATAGTTTGGAGATCATAAAAACCGCAATACTCTATTAATGATCTAATATCGCTGTATTTAGCGGTCACCATCGTTGCAGTTGCTGCCCCCATACTTTCGCCAAATATATGCAATTCACAATCCGGATATTGCTCAGTTAACACATTAATCCATTGAAGCACATCTTCATGCTCTAGAACACCTAAAGTTATACAACCCCCTTCGCTATGCCCACTGTATCTATGATCGGGCATAAATACATTAAACCCATGACCAAGAAACATTTCTAAATATTTCATTTGAGAAAGCGAGCAGGACCCATGTCCATGCAGTGAAATCATTATTTTATTAGTAGGTTTAGAATTTTTATAAAACTTAGCATATAGATTATATCCACGCTTAGATAACATGTGCATTTCTTCGAAAGGAATATCTAGCCACTTTTTTTGAAAGCCCTTCTCCTCCACTTCATAATCTAGTATCTCTTCGATGGTCCTACGGCGAGGTTTTACAAGGGTCTTTACATAGTAAAAAATAATTGCCAAATAAACGATACTTAAAAATAATAAAATTGCTGGTATTAACGCTAATAATTCATATCTCATTATTTTGATCTCACTATTTCAACAAGTGCATTGAGATTTTTGATAGTAATATGGTCTTTCCAAAAATCAAATATACCCTCTTCGCGCATCCTAATCATCTCACGTGACATTGACGGTCTAGATACATTTAAATATTCTGCCATTTCATTTCTGTTTATACCTAACCTAACATCTAAAGTGGCTTGTTCAACATATTTTTCGTATATTAGTTTTGCAATTTTAACTCGCATACTCTTCTCTTTTAAATATTCTGCATCTTTGTGCATCGTATTAATTCTTGTAGCCATGTATTGTAATGTGTTTTCCAATAATTTTTGATGAAAGGTACAATTTTTTTCACACTGTCTAACGATAGTTGAAATGGTAATGTATAAAATAGCCGATTCCTCCGCAGCAATAACAGAATATTTTGCTTTCTTTTCAGGGTTATAACCATCTATCTCCCCAAACATTTCTCCTTCACCGATTATTTCAACAACTTCTTTCTTTCCACCATCTTTTGTAACAAATTTAGCAGCAGTCCCTTGTAACACAATTCCGATTTCGTTAACCTCGTCATCTTGAGTATATAATATCCTGCCTCTTGAACACTTTAGTATCCTACCTTTCAGACAGTCAAAAATGCTATTTATTTCGCTGTCCTCAAAGTTGTTAAATAATTGATTATTTTTAATGAGTTTAATTATATTCATATCATTAAAATCCCCTATACTATCACATTTATAAACTGTAGCCAGAGCTACCAATTATTTATATTATACTTTCTATCCACTCTGTTTGCAAGCATTAAATTATAACGATAACAAGATTTTGGTACAAACAATAATGCATCTTACAAAACAAATCCTTCGCTTCATAAATTGAAGACTATTTTAAATACACAATTATTATACTATATTACGAAATTTGTTTAAAGAGCTTTGGATACATTACAAGACTTTTATTTTTTACTGTGCTATCATATAATCACTGTGTATAGAGGAATTTTATGGATGATAATGTACTTCAACAATTTGATGAAAAAATTGATGCCTGTTATAATTCACGTCTAATTTTAGTAGATAAGCCTATTTCTGAACTATTAAAAACTCTTGTGAGTAGACAGGACTATTTTTCTGTTTTAAGAGACGCAGCGAAAACCGCCTCTTTTTCTAATGAATTTCAAAAATCGTGCATCATGACTTCCGAAGGGAAAAAATTTCTTCTCCCTACTTCTGATACTAAAATCGTGTCACTGGTTACAGGCTTGCTTTTTGAATTTGATAAAGGCAACTTATCTATAGTTGATTTTGTTACCTCATTTTTTCCTTCAGCACATCCACATGGTTCATATATACAGTTTTGTAAAAATGTCCTATTGCCTTTTTCAGATAGTTTTTCTCGCCTAATGAAAGGAGAACCCCCGCACGCCGATGTAAACCTTACGCTTGATACTAATACAAGATCCCCACTTGTTGACAAGGTCAAAGAGGATTGTGATTACTGGATAAGAATAATGATTGATTCTGTTATTGGAGATAACAGCATTAATGAACGTTTACGGCAAGATGCACTTAAAATGCTTAATGGTTTTTTACATATTTTAGATTTAAACGATCCAATTATAACAAGTATAACTTGGACTGGGTTAAACTACACCCTGTCAGATGTAAATGCGGTCTATCGCGAATTAAGAGAGCTAGAACTTCTACTAAAAAAATATGGGGCGATTGACAAATAATTTTGAAAATTTTAGGGACATATCTAACTATTTTCATTTAATCGGCAAGCAGGAGGCATAAATGTTTAAACCCAGACGCATTGGATATAATAAATGAGGCGATTGACAAATGATTTTTGAAAGTTTTAAAAGTGTCGCATTATTACTACTTATGGCTATCCCGGGTTTTATCATTGCAAAAACCCATCTTGTTGTAAAAGAACAAGCAGTAACATTTTTATCTGTTTTCTTACTATATGTTTGCCAACCGTTTGTTACATTCAATGCGTTTTTAAGACAAAACTTTGATGTAAATGTATTATTTAATATGCTGAAGGTTTTCTTATTCATCGCATTTTTTATAATCATTATGGCTCTTATCGGCAAATTGTTGACAAAATTCATTTTTAAAAATTCATCTATTGAGGATAAAAGAAGCATTAGTTATGCGGGAGCATTTGGGAATATGGGATATATGGCTATCCCATTTTTACAGCTATTATTCCCCGATAATTCTCTAGTCATTTTGTACGCCGCATCTGCAATCACAGCTTTCAATTTAGTATCGTGGTCCTTTGGGATATACCTACTATCTGGGGACAAAAAGGACATGAATATCAAAAAAGCCATCTTTAATCCTGCTACAATTTCATTGATTGCTACTTTGCCTTTTTACATCTTCAATATTAATTTTGTTAATTACCCATTACCAGGGCTTCAAAATTTAATTAATTTATTTGCTACAATGATGGGACCACTTGCTATGATTTTAGTAGGACTAGAAATGTCCGATATCTCATTAAAAGAACTCGTATCCGACCCAAAAGTATATTTTTCCTCTTTCATTAAACTCTGCATTTCTCCAGTTCTTGCTTTTGCATTAATTGCTTTATTATCACTTTTTTTAGACTTTAGTCAAATCACTGTCAATCTAATAACTGCAGCAGCTGTACCATCTGCAAATAACTTATTGATGTTTTCAAATAAGCTAGAAAGGTCTGCAAAAACACCAACTAAAATGGTAGTAATATCTACTATTTTATCAATACTTACAATACCAGTAGCTTTAAATCTCTTCACGTGAGCTTATTTTTCGAAAACATATAAATATATCGTTAATACAACTCACCGATAATTCGAACTAAATGTTTCACCTAGCATAATACAAAACCTTCGTACATTAAGGGGTAATGTGAACCTTGCTGTTAATTCTTTACTCCTATTTTATTTATTTGAAAAACTTAACCGCTTTTAGCCAGACTCTATTGTATGAAAAAACACAACGTTTGAAAGTAAATGCACATTTTACTTATGAGCGTGCGCTTAGTTTGGGAATTATTCGTGCCTTAAGCGACTAACTGTTGCACTTACTATGACAACTTACTATGCGAACTTTAATGATATTTTAGTGTTTTAATCAGTTGAGTTTTAGCAGTTATTTAATATATACTAGTTAAGATAATTACAATAACATAACTGTTAGGAGGCATTATATGACAATAACGAAAGATACACCACTATTAGAAGCTTTGAGATCCGGAAACACCCAAGCTATGGCTAATGTATTAAGAGAATTCGGGATGCCTTGTTTAGGATGCGCTCTTGCAAGACACGAGACTGTTGGCCAAGCAGCTAGTTCACATGGAATTGATGTGGACACAATGGTTAAAGCTTTGAATGAAGCCGCAGTAAGCACTGACTAATTTCATAATTGAATTAGTTTAACAATCGATGGAGCATGGTGTAATGGTAACACAAAGGACTCTGACCCCTTTGATGTAAGTTCGATTCTTACTGCTCCTGCCAGGGAAACGGGGGTTTTTTCGAAAACCCTCGTTACCTATAAAAAGGCTCTCTAAGATGGAAAAACTACATAAAAGCAAAACTTTAACTAAAATTACTGGTGACATGCGTCGTGCAATACAAACCTTTGATATGATTCTTGACGGCGAGCATGTTGCAGTTGCCGTATCAGGTGGAAAAGATAGTATAGCTTTGTTAGTTGGATTGGCTAACTTGCAAAAATATAGTCCTATAAAATTTAGCCTTTCAGCAATTACTGTTGATATTGGTTTCCCCACATCCAATCCAAGTCGGTTTGATGATATCGAAAAGCTTTGTACAGGTTATTCTATCCCTTTTTATCTTGTTAAAACCAACATATATGATGTTGTTTTCAACATTAGAAAAGAACCAAACCCTTGTAGCTTATGTGCCAATATGAGGCGGGGTGCACTTAATGCCGAATGTGTAAAGATCGGCGCTACTAAACTTGCGCTAGGTCACCATAAAGATGATTTTGTAGACACATTTATAATGTCTTTATTTCAAGAAAATCGATTATTCACATTACAACCCGTTTCATACATGGACCGGATGAAGATTACTCTCATTAGACCTCTAATATACGTTGAAGAAGCGACGATAAAAACTTTAACTGATGAACTTCATTTGCCCACCGTTTCTAATCCATGTCCACTAGACAAAACTAGTATGAGGCAAAAAATCAAAGATACCATCTCCACCCTTTCAATAGATTTTCCAAATATTAGAACAAGTATCTTTTCAGCAATAACCCACCCTGAACGATTAATGATTGTTAATGCAAACAAAAAAGAGGATTAAAACCAAACATGCTCCATAGAACCAGTTTGAATTTATACGGTTAATATTGCTAACCATTTATATTGATTAGATTCGAGCGGTAGAATCATTCTAAAATTAAATGTAGTTTTTCTGTTGTCTTAGCCCTCTTTTTATTAGATAATGTATCAATGAAAACCAAAATTAATATAAAAACATATCTATATAACATACTTCAACTCGCGTGGACCTTTTTTAAAATTGGTGCCATCACTTTCGGTGGAGGCTACGCAATGATTTCCGTTATCGAACATAATGTAGTAGAAAAAAAGAAATGGATTTCACACGAAGATATGTTAAATATAGTTGCTATTGCAGAATCCACGCCTGGAGCAATAGCTTTGAACGCATCGACCTATATTGGAGCTAGAATTGCTGGGTTTTTGGGAGCATTAATTGCATCTATTGCATCTATGTTACCTTCTATTATCATCATAGTCTGCATCTCACTGCTCTATAATCATTTTGTAGACAGTCCATACTTATACTGGGCAGGACTAGGTATGCGTGGCGCAGTCGCCGCTCTAATCCTAAATGCAGTAATCAATTTAGGAAAATTTTTAAAAACTGAACGTCGCCCTGCTATTTGGGCTGTCCTCATTATTTCTCTTACACTTGCTCTTTTAGCTAATTTTGAAGTTATCCACTTTGATAACATATTCATTATTTTAGGAACAATGGTAATTGGTCTTATCTACACAATGATAGAAATCTCTTTGAAAAAGAAAAAGGCATCAAAAACATCAGATTTGATTTCTATAGAACCGGAGAATGAAAATGACGATGTCTCAACAACCCTAATTAATTCCGAACTTGAGAACAACGTTAAAATCTTATCTACAAGCAGTTATAAACAGCCCGTCGAGCAAGATTCCATCGTAAATGTTGAGGAAAAAGTTCACTCTAAAAACAACGGAGTAGCAAACGAAGAAAATGGAGGCGAAAAATGAATATATATCTTGATTTGTTTCTTTCCTTCATGAAAATATCGTTTTTCACCATCGGCGGTGGATATGCTATGATTCCACTAATCCAATCAACAGTGACTGAAAAAGGTTGGATGACACAAGACATGCTAATAAGCTTCATTGGCATTGCAGAAAGCACCCCTGGCCCTTTTTCGGTAAATATAAGCACATTTGTTGGATATAATATGGGTGGAGCACTTGGTGTCTTATGCGCTTCAATGGGGATCTTGCTTCCCCCCTTCGTCACAATATTATTAATTTATTATGTAGGTAAAAAATTTGCTACAAATCCTTATGTTATTGGAGTTATGTCTTTTTTGAGAGCATCGGCTATCGCTTTAATATTTTCCGCCTTTGTGTCTATCGCATACTCAACTATCATAATCTCAAACAAACTCACTGGTACTCCAGATTTTAACTGGTTAGGACTTGTAATTATGGTTTTATCTTTTCTAGGTATGCGATTTTTAAAAAAAATCCACCCTGTTGTTTACATACTCCTATCGGCAGGACTAGGAATTTTGTTCTATGGATTCGTCCTCTAATCTAATAGCAAATTTTGTTATATTTCATTTAACCAATAAACTAACTTTTCAAGACAAATGCCTATTCAATGACTTCAGATTGCGTATTATTCAAGCTAGATGAAATTTCTATTTATTCCATGCTTTCACAGATAGTTTCTTTAGATGAACGTGACAACAATGACGCTGTGTATTATTTATTCCAAGCTTTCACGGATAATTTCGTCATACAGTACAATTCTAGTAGAAAATTTCAACTGTCACCTAAACATTATAGCGAACCATTTCAAAAAACATCTTATTTCGCAACTTCTTCAGTTTGTATATCGTGAACACCAGATGAAGCTTCTATTTCTTCCATGCTTTCGCGGATAGTTTCGTCATATGGTACAATCTTTTCTTCTTCTTTTCCCTTGTCTTTGAAGAAAAAGCCTATGGGTGTTACTAACATAGATGCCATCATACAAATTACGCCTATTACGGGAGCTCGCTTAATTCCTAACGAGATTAGTTCGCTAAACCCATTACCTCCACCTACGGCACCAAATACAAATATTAAAACTACCGTAATCACCAAAGTTGTAATCATTGATATATATGCGCCCACTCTAGATGCCTTTTTTGTATACAACCCATAAATATATGGACCTATAAAACAACCTGAAATGGTTCCCCACGATAAAGACATAAGAGTGACTATAGCCTCCACTCTCAATATAGCTAAAACCGCCGATAGCATTACAAATAACACACTAAAAACACTAACTAAATTCCTTACACTCTTATCAGAGGCATCTCTTTTTATAACACCTTTATACATATCAACCCCTACAGAAGATGATGAAACTAATGCTAGTGAAGAAAGCGTCGACATGCTTGCAGCAAGTACTAAAACACATATTAGCCCTAACACAGCATATCCCATGTATTCATTGCGCATAAACATATCGGGTATAACATGTGATGTACCATCCGTTGGCATCTCTGGATAAAATAGCCGCGAAAAACCACCATTAAAATAAGCCCCACCGCCTACAATTAAAGCAAAAAATGTAGATATGACAGTGCCTTGCATAATAGCTTTATCGTCTTTAATGGCATAGAACTTTTGTACCGATTGAGGAACAGCCCATACTCCAAATGAAGTTAGCAGTATGTTTGTTATCAAAACAACAACAGGTCTATCAAAGAAGTATTTTGTAGGATCAGATTTTGGGAAAAACCCATACCCCATCTCAGTTAGCGTTCTTAATCCTTCAATACCATTAACAGTTTTAGACGCTAACATCAATGCAATAATTAAGACAATACCTCCAAGCATAATAATACCCTGTACAAAATTACTAATTGCATTGCCTAAATATCCACCCAAAAACACATATAGTGCAGTGACAATAGCCATAATAATCACACAGTATTCGAACTTTAATCCAAAAACAGCTTCAAAAATATAGCCTATACCCTGATATACAGAAGTGGAATACGGGATTAGCAAAATAAAAATAATAACAGCTGAAAAAATCTTCAACCCATATGATGAATATCGTTTTTCAAAAAATTGAGGCATGGTTTGGGCATTAACTTTATTAGTATACTCTCTAGTTTTCTTTGCTAAAACTAACCAAGCTAACAAGGAGCCGAATGCTGCATTTGCAATCCCTATCCAAACTCCCGCTAACCCTATATTCATGCCAAATGTGCCAGCATATCCTACAAAAACAACTGCCGAAAAATATGTCGTTCCATATCCAAAAGCGCTCAACCACCCTCCGACGGACCTATTGCCTAATAAAAATCCATCTAAAGTTTTGGCTTTTTTCCTGGAAAACAATGCAATGGCAACTATAAGTGCTATATAAACGAACAACACTAAATAAGCTTGCCAAACGTCTTTAGGATTCCTCGTCACAGTTGACAATAAAATTGGGGACATGGCTTTTTCTCCTATTATTTTTCGTAGTCAATTATATCTATCCGTGATTCAACTGGTATTTCTTCACCTTCTTTAATTGAAAAAAACTCTTCGTCAAAATCCATATCATCTTCGTACATCTCAGACGCCATATTATTTTCATTATGTTGAACCTTAGATTCAAATATTGTATCAGCTATTTTTATGTAATCTTCAGTTGCAAGAGCTTCGCCTCTAACATTTTCATCATAACCCAAACTTTTAAGAATATTGACTACTTCTTCCTTCGTTAAACTTGGAAACGCACTAACTACATTGTTCACAAAAGTTTTTCTTCGCATATGAAAACCAGACCTTATGAGTGTCTTTAGCGTTTTTTTATCTTTAAAGACATATTTGTTGTTGCTAATGTCTATTCTAACAATTGCGCTATCAACCTTAGGGACGGGATAAAAAGCGTGTCTATTAACTCTACGAACTTTTTTTGCATCACCTTTTAATGAAATCCCAATTGTTATTGCGCCATATTCAGGGGTTCCAGGGTATGCTGTTAACCTATCAGCTATCTCTTCTTGCACCATAACAGTTATAGATTTCAAAGGCAAATCACTTTCTATAAATCTCATTAATAGTGGTGTCGTAATGTTATATGGGATGTTCGCTACTATCTTAAACTCACCTTTTGTTAAATCTAGAATATCATCATCTGTTAATTTCATAACGTCTCTAAAGTACAATTCTACATTTGTTAAATCTACCAGTGTTTCTTTCAAAATGTTTTGTAAGGACATATCAACGTCAAACGATATTACTTTTTTTGCTATTTTAGCAATTGAACGAGTTAAAGTCCCAGCTCCAGTACCTATTTCAAAAACAACATCTTCCGAAGTTATTCCAGCATCAGAAACAACGGCATCAAGTAAACTAGTGTCAGTTATGAAATTTTGCCCTAGCGACTTTTTAAACTTAAACTTATTTTTTAAAAGAATGTTTTTTATTTCCATATACTTCTCCAATTATTCCTAGCGCCTTTGTAACATTGGTAAGAATATACTTTGTTACACAATTATTTTTCGTATTTTCTAATTCTTAAATTAACACCCAGCTCATCCGCTATCTTTTGTGCTATTTTTTGATCTTCTAGACTTATCACATCTACCACGGAAAGCGTTACTTCAGGAATGTATTTTTTACATTCTCTTGTGAACTTTAAAATAGCCTCGAATGCCTCTTCACCGTACAAAGGATGGCATAAATCGTTATACTTTTCTTTAGTTACAGCATTAAGGGAAATACTGATTGAATCAACAGCTCCGCTTAACTGTTTTGCAACATTACCGCCAGTAATTAATTCCCCTTGACCGTTTGTATTCAGCCTGACCTTTTTATTTTTAGAGTGTAGATATTCTGCAATTTCTATAATCTCAGGCAGCTTATATGTTGGTTCCCCATAGCCACAAAAAACCACTTCTTCATCTGATGTTTCTAAATCCTCAAAAGATGCAATTACTTCTTTTGCAGTGGGTTCCTTTCTTAACCACAAATCTAAAGCATGAAAATCATCGGTGTTTCTTATGCAAAAATCACAGCAATTGCTACACCTGTTTGTCAAGTTAATGTATATTTTATTTCCAATTTTGTATGTATATGTATTGTTCATTTCTATATCCTAAACACCCTTTTGGCATTTTTCGTTGTCAATGTATTTATATCAATATCAGAAAACCATTCTTGCATCTTTTGTGCCACCAGATTTATATATTTGGGATAGTTTACTGTTCCTCTATATGGATGCGGTGTCATATATGGACAATCTGTTTCAAGCAACAATCGGTCCTGATTAATAGCTTTTACAACATCTTCTTTATTTGCATTTTTGAATGTTATCGCACCACCAAAGCTGAAGTAAGCATCAAAATCAGCAAATCGTTTAGCCATCTCTGCACTTCCGCTATAGCAATGCAAAATAACTCCATTATTAAGCCATCTAGTAGATTCTTTAAGTATGTCATACGTAAGCTGGTAAGCATCTCTAACATGCAACACAACTGGCAAGTGTAAATGGTCTGCTAACTCTAGCTGTTCTCTAAATACCTTTTCTTGTATACTTCTTTCGCTCCTATCATAGTAGAAATCTAGACCAATTTCTCCATATGCAACCACCTTGTCGCTCTTTGCCAAATCCACAAATTTTTCGTAATCCTTTTCTCCCTTTCTAGCACTATCATGTGGATGAATGCCTATAGTGGCGTATATATTATCATAGGTAGAAGCTAAGTCAAATGCTAACTCAGACGATTTCAAATCATAGCCAACACTGACTATGGCTTCAAGCCCATCTTCTTGCATATTTTTAACTATGCTTTCTACACTATTAATGAGTCTATCATCATTTAAGTGAGCATGAGTATCTATTAACATTCTCTTATCTATGATATTTTACTCCCACTTTCCATTACTTGTCCGGCCTGATACGAACACATCGTTTTCTGCACCATCTATGAATTTATTACCACCCAAGAGCACAAGCTTATATTACTATCTATGATATTTTGCTACCACTTTCCATACCTTGTTCAGGCTTAAGAAGTACTACATTACCTTTAGAGTCTTCGGCACAAAGTAGCATGCCTTCACTCACTACGCCCGCTAGTTTAGCCGGTTTTAAATTTGTTACCACAACTACATCTTTGCCTTTCATTTCTTCTGGTGAATAATATTTAGCAATTCCACTTACTATCGTTCTAGTTTCACTACCTATTTGTACTGTTGATTTTAGTAATTTATTACTATTTGGTAGCTTTTCACAATCTACTATTTTACCCGTCTTTAGTTCTACTTTAGCAAAAGTTTCGATTGATATCTCTTCCTTTTTCTGTTCTTTTTTCGAAAGTTCTACTTGTGCTGGTTTTACTTCTTTCTGCAATGAATTCAACCTGTTTTCCATATTAACCAATTCTTTCTCAATATTAATTCTTGGGAATAGTTGTTTCTCAGGCTTAGCTATCTGAACGCCTGGTTTTAACTTGCCAAATACCACTTCATTTTCAAACAATTTTGGTAATTCTTCGCCAAAACATTTTAAAATAACCTCTGGCGTTTCTACTAAAAATGCTGACATATATACTGCCACAACTCTAATAGTTTCAGCTAAATTATATAAAATTGTGCCTAAACGACCTTTGCTATCAGGGTCTTTAGCTAATACCCAAGGTTTTGTCTCATCAATATATTTATTAGCTCTTTGCACGACCTGGAATATACTGATTAAAGCATTTTGAACCTTAAGTTCGTTCATATCTTTAACAACCGAAGAATACAAATTGTTTACCATTTGAATAAGTTCGCTATCCACATCTTCAGGCGTATCATTTGCAGGCAATATACCATCGAAATTTTGTATAAGCATCGCTGTTGTCCTACTGACAAGATTACCTAAATCATTAGCTAGATCGCTATTGTATCTTGTTAAATATGACCTATTCGTATATACACCATCTGAGCCAAAAGGCACATCTCTTAGTAGGAAATATCTCAATGCATCCACACCGTAATGTGCGCAAAGATCAAATGGGTCGGTAATGTTACCTTTAGATTTGCTCATCTTATCGCCTTCAAATAAGAGCCAGCCATGACCATAAACTTGCTTGGGTAATGGTAAATCGAGTGCCATTAATATTGCAGGCCAAATTATGGAATGAAACCTAACAATTTCCTTGCCGACCATGTGAATGTCAGCAGGCCAATATTTGTCAAACAAACTCGTATCGTCGCTTAAATAACCAAGAGCAGTAATATAATTAGAAAGCGCATCTATCCAAACATAAACTACATGGTCCGGATCAAAAGTTACTGGCACGCCCCACTTTAGACTAGTTCTACTGACACACAAATCTTTTAGTCCTGGCTTTAAGAAATTATTTATCATTTCATTTGCACGGCTTTGAGGAAGTAAAAAATTAGGATTTGATTTAATGTGTTCAATCAACCTATCTTGATATGTACTAAGCCTGAAAAAATAACTTTCTTCTTTTGCCATAGCTACATCTCGTCCGCAATCTGGGCATTTGCCATTTACTAGTTGAGATTCAGTCCAAAAACTCTCGCAGGGGGTACAATATAAACCTTCATACTCGCTCTTATATAGGTCTCCCTTGTCATACAATTTCTTAAAAATTTCTTGCACTGCTTTTACATGGTAGTCATCGGTTGTACGGATAAATTTATCATACCTAATTCCCAAAAGTTTCCATAAATCGGTAATTTGTTTATATAACTCATCAACAAACAGTTGTGGTGACTTACCTGCTTGCATTGCCCTTTCTGCAACCTTTTGTCCATGTTCATCAGTGCCTGTTAGATAAAAAACGTCATAACCTTCTAATCTTTTAAATCGGCTTAAAGCATCACATATTACGGTCGTATAACAATGCCCTAGGTGAAAGCTCCCACTACTATAGTAAATAGGTGTTGTAATATAGAACTTTTTATCTTCCATTTTTCCCTCACATAACAAATATTGCGTTATGCATAAGAATAACACACATTTATAAAATATGTAAACTAAATGACTTTAATACTTGTTATTTACTTATTACTTAGTTAAATAAGTTACTTAGTTACAAGGTAAAAAATGACGATATGAATAAAGCAAATAAATTTGCTTAGATTTTTCCTTCTTGTTTGTTAATTTTATTATACGATGTGAAATTATTATATTTGAAGTTTTTGTATCCATAGCTACATAATTATGTGTAAAAAAACAAATGGCGAGAAATCCTCGCCATCATCGCCATTAATACTTTTGATTACGCACGATCAGTTGACAATCACGGTTCGTTAGAAAAATAAGGTTCTGCGATTTTCTTTACTAACTCAAATTCATACCCTCTTGATATCAAATGTCTGCAAAGTTTCTCATAATTTTTCTTATTAAGTTCTTTCCCCCTCATATATTTTTCGGCAAGAAGGGTAGCTGATTTAGCGTATTTTTCATCATCTATATTGTCCAAAGCTTTCTCTATTTCTTCTTCAGACAAACCCTTGCTTCTCAACTCAAACCTAATTTTATATTCCCCTTTATTCAATGCCTTCGTAGCAGCATAAGTGCTGGCATACTTTGCGTCATCAATATAACCATATTCACGAGCAAATTCAATAGCATATTCAACAGCCTTCTTTTTGAATCCTTTCTCGTAAAGTTTTTGTCTAGCCATCATTTCCGTCTTTGAGGATCTACTTAGCGAATTAATTAAAAAACTTTTTGCATTTTGTTTTTCATTCTCTAGCAAAAAATCCTTAAAGTAATCTCTTTTAACTTCCCCTTCTTTAATAGAGAATTTATACAACACTTCAAGACTGATGTTTTTATACACCTCGTCACCCACCGTGATTTCGGCCTTATTTTTTAAGTATTTGATTTTAGTTATGTTTATCAAACTTGAGTCCATTATTTTGTTAATAAATATTGTTTTACTCTTTTTAATACAATTTCGCTTTGTTTTTAATGCTTGATTTCAGTTCTATTTATCAAACTTGAGACCTTGAATTCATATTACAACGTCTTTTGCTACCTTTAATACAATTACCGCAACTATGTAAAGTTGCGGTAATGTGCTTTAAACTATTAATTTATTGGGATTACCCATCCAAATGGATCAGGATATCGACCAAATTGGATTCCAGTCAACCTATCATACAAATATTCGGTTATTTTCCCCATCTCGCCATTGTTAATTAAAAAATCTTTTCCTTCAAATCCAAGGACACCTACTGGGGACACCACGGCCGCAGTTCCTGTACCAAACGCTTCGTTTAGCGTTCCGTTTTCAAATCCATTTTTAATGTCATCAATTGAAATTCTAGTTTCTTCAATTGGGATATTTTCAGACTTTAATATTTTAATTATGCTGTCTCTTGTTATTCCGGGAAGAATAGAACCAACCAATGCTGGCGTTTTAACCACACCATCGAAAACGAAGAACATATTCATAGCACCTACTTCTTCAACATATTTGTGCTCATTTGAATCCATCCATAGCACTTGGGAATACCCCTTCTTTTTAGCGATGTCGCCCGAAAGTAATGAAGCAGCATAGTTGCCCATACACTTAACTTCACCCGTTCCACCTAACGGTGCTCTCACATATTTGTTTTCAATCAATATTTTGGTTGGTTTAAGTCCTGTACTGTAATAAGAACCGACAGGTGAAAGGATAATAAAAAATCTATACATACTTCCGGAACTAACACCTAACTGTCTGTCTGTCGCTATTAACGTAGGCCTGATATATAGTGATGTTCCAGGTTCGGTAGGAATCCAATCTTTTTCTAGTAGTATCAATTCTACTAGTGCATTGTAAACTACATCTATATCTAGTTTAGGCATGCACATTCTTTCACATCCATTATTCATTCTCTTAAAATTATCTAAGGCACGGAATAATGTAATTTTCCCCTCTTTATTTTTGTATGCCTTTAACCCTTCAAAAATACCTTGACCGTAATGTAGTATACTTGTCGAGGGATCCATTGCAAAAGGAGCATATGGAACAATCTCAGGCTCCTTCCAAGCCCCGTTTTCAAAATCCATAATAAGCATATGGTCAGTAAAATATTTGCCAAAACCTAATTGATTTACTGGTGGCTTTGATTTTGGCATTGTCGTTTTAGTTATTTTCATTTTTTTCTCCTTCTTTCATAATTATATATTTGTGTGCTAATGGCTTTAGCACGCCTTTACCCATTGTATAATTATTCACTATCGAATAAAGTTTTTCTTCCAAATTAACTGGCACCCCTGCAATTAGTTTTATATCTTCACCGTATTGAATATCTTCTACCGAGATTCCTTCCAAGCTAAAATTCCTTGTAATGACTTCAAGTTCTGAATACCCAATATTTATTTCATATGTTATTGACCATATTACATTAACGATTTCTGCTTTATCCAAGCAATTTAACACCGCATTTGAATATGCCGATATTAACCCGGGAGCACCTAACTTTATCCCACCAAAATATCTAGTTACCACACATGCTATCCCTTCAAGACCTTGCGTATTTAAAACACTTTTGATTGGGACTCCAGCTGTACCAGAGGGTTCTCCATCATCTGATACCTTTTCTTCATTACTGCCAGGTTTCCCTATGATTGCGTAACAATAGTGCGTTGCACCTGGATATTTAGCTTTTACTTCTTTAAGATAATCTAACCCATCAGAGACACTTTCAACTGGTAAAATACTACAAATAAACTTACTCCTTTTGATTTCTATAGTATCCTCTATTTCGGCTTTTACTGTTTGATAATTTCTCATCTTGTATTAGTATTTCCCCTCTAAAGGCGGCATCATTAGACGAACATTATAACTATATCATTACTTTTATTCGTGTCTTCTTTCCTTTTGAAATAACTACACCTTTTTGCAAATCCTCATCCAAAACTACTGCATCCGAGTTAGTTACTGTAACATTATCAATTTTTACGCCTGCACCATCAATGAGGCGCCTTGCTTCCCCTTTGCTTTTTGCCACCTTTATTTCCAGCATTATTTCAACCAAACTATTAATACCTTTTGGTATTATTTGAGTAGGCATTTCTTCGCCATCGCCAAAAGCACCTTGTGACAATGTTTCTGCTTCTTGAGCTTTTTCTTCTCCATGGACAATTTTTGTTACTTCAAATGCTAATTTTACTTTTGCTATATTAATGGCCTTATCATAATGCCTAACGCCATCTTTTTCCATATAGCAAGAAGTCAGTTTATTAATTTCTTCCAAAGGAATAAAAGTTAATAATCGCATGCAAGTCTCCACATCATTATCATCTACGTTTCTAAAATATTGATAAAACTCATATGGAGTTGTTTTGATTTCATCTAACCAAAGTGCGCCTTTTACTGTCTTACCCATTTTGATTCCTTCAGATGTTAACAATAATTGGAATGTCATCGCATATGCTGCCTCTTGTTCTTTTCTTCTAATTAAGTCAGCACCCGCTAATATATTAGACCACTGGTCATCTCCACCACACTGCAATCTACATCCGTACTTTTGAAATAACACTAAAAAGTCATATGCTTGCATCAACATATAATTAAATTCCAAAAATGAAAGTCCTCTTTCTAGACGTGTTTTAAAGCACTCTGCTGTTAGCATCCTGTTCACAGAAAAATGCGCACCTATGTCTCTCAAAAAATCTACATAGTTAAGATTTAATAACCAATCAGCATTGTTGACCATAATAGCTGCATTTTCTCCCGAGAAGTCGAGGAAACGTGATATCTGTTTCCTAAAGCATTCAATGTTATTATCTATAGTTTCTTTGGTCATCATACTGCGCATATCCGTTCTTCCAGACGGATCTCCTATCATAGCTGTGCCACCACCCAAGAGTATTATTGGTTTATGTCCAGCTTGTTGCATATGGCGCATTCCCATTAACGCGACAAAATGACCTATGTGTAAGCTATCCGCAGTAGGATCAAACCCTACATAAAAGGGTACACTTTCTTTTCCTAGCCGTTCATACAATTCTTCTTCGTATACTAGTTGTTTTATAAACCCTCTTTCTTTTAAGATATCCATAACATTCGTCTTCATCTGCATCTCCCCGTTCGCTATCAATCATTTATGTTTTAATACGATAAAATATCTTATTAAAATCCTCTCTTAGATTGCCGATTTATTTTCTCAAATTCTAACACAATACGTGTATATAATCAATAAAATACTACTTAGAGAGGCTAATTCAAGTCATTAGTTAGTTGTCATGTAAGTGCAACAGTAAGTCGCTTAAGGCACGAAAACCTCTCAAACTAAGTGCAACCTAACATTCCCCTCCAAATGTATTAAACTTTTTCTGTGCAGCATATACAGCGCAAATACCCGGAAGACCATAAAGGGTTTTAGTTTTAATTATATGGGAATTAATAATTCGCACAATTTGATACCAAATAACTAAAAACACAGTCTATGCAATAAAAATGAAAATTTAATAAATTGCGTTATTACGCTAGATACCTTTTGTTAAGTACAATCACTCATAAAATAAAATCAGTAAAATCCTATCTACGAAGAATTAAAAATTACATTGTTAATTCGATGTAGTTCAAGATGAGTTTAGCCTTTGCAGTTGACATATGTTAGTTGACGTACATATCAACTCAACAAATACGTGCTGTCTTTTATTATAATAAAACCCTTTCATTGAATGTCATTTTAATTTTTCTTTTTTCTACGCTAGCTATGACAACCCAAATAAATGTAAACAATAATACACTAGATGCAAAGATGATAGGTAAGGATAAAGGGAAAAATTTAACAGCCGTGAATCTGTCGATAAGAGAGCTAAATGTTGGCATAATTAGATTCACAAACCAACTCATGATAAAACCTATGAGCCCACCTGACAGTGCCACATTCAACCCCTCAAACAAGGAAAATCTTAAATAATCACTACCTGACATCCCCCCAATTTTATAAAGCTTCATTTCGTCTCTTCTATCGATTGCGGTAACAATTGAAATATTCAATACACCCATAATACCAACTATGTAAACAGCTACTTGTAATATCTCCAAAAGGGTACCTATACCAGCCAAATTATCGGCACTGCCAGTCGCCCATTCTGCATAAGTAAGTGCATAAAACTCTTTGCGTTCAAATTCTTCGACAACTCTTCTAAGCTCGATAAAAGTCATTTGTTTGTCAACGCCTGGTTTCGCAGTTATGAGAAAAGTGGCTCCCGAAGTAATGTCTTTAATATACGAAAATTTACAATATCCGATTCTATCATATTCTGTAACCGTATCATCAATACCCACCACTTTAAGAACAAATATTTCGTCAGAGAAGTCTGGTTTGATTGGACTAATTTTTATCTCATCACCTATTTTTACTCCAAACCTAATATACATATCTCTAGATAAAACAACACAATTATCCATTGAATCCCAGCATTCCTTTGTTACATCTTCTAGACCACTCGTACAATGAACTAATGTTTCAAATGTATCTACGCCATATAAAGACCACTCCTTATCTTCCGTTCCTGGAACAACAAAGTTAACACTGTTAAAATAGCCTACAAAATCTAGTGTATCTATATCATCAATTTTATCCTTAGCCTCTAAGTAAGACATTTCTATGTCTTCAGATGTTGAACTAATTACAAAATCTGCATCATACCTAGTTCGGAAAGGAATAACCGCGGTATTAACCAAAGATACTACCTGAAACACTAAGAAAGAAAATACCGTAACAATAGCCACTAGCATCGCAACCGTGTTTATCGCCTTATTCCTAAGCAAGCTAATACTGGCGAGCTTGCCACTTCCAGATTGCGCAATTTTTCCAGTAATAGCTGAAAAAAACTGTATCGTATAAGGAAGTATTACAACCACCCATAATACCATTACTACTATTAACATTGGTGCAACAATGAGCAAGGCCGTCCCTCTCAAGAAAGAGTATGTAATACCTAGTCCAACTAGAAGAACGCTAAGGATAATAACCCATAAGCCTTTTGGCTTTTTAACAATTTTTTCCGATTGAGATGTAAGTTCTCTAATTGTCTTTTTGCTTGTTGATATTATAGGCGCAATAGTTGATAAAACACTTACAATAACTGAAATTAAAAACGATAATATATATTTCCACCACGCATAATTTAGTGCTGTATGGACAAGTGGTATTAGCATCTTAGCTGCTAATCCCATCGCAGCCCTCCCAAGCAATAGCCCAACTCCACCACCGACAATAGCATAAAACAACACTTCTAATAACATAATAATCGATGTTTGAAATGGAGTAGCTCCTGTAGCTTTAAATATTATCATTTCCGAAGCCCTATTTCTGGCTATAATAATATACGATGTATAAAGTATCAACATCAATGTGGCTACTAAAAAAACCAATCCGACTGTTAATAAAGTAGTATTATTCTTAACAATTTGTAGCACATGCTCTTTATTATTTCCTTCTCCAACTTTGACTGCTGGGAAGTTTTCTTCAAAAATAGTTTCATATTTTTCAAATAATTCGGGGGAGTTGAAATTGAAATATACAGCATTTACTTGACCATTGTTACCGATAGATGAAAAATCCACCAAAATATTTTTATCAGCTGGTGAACTAAAAATGGCTTCATTCTTTGCTATATACTCCACAACTACTTTCGTATATCGGTTATATGTTGGTATATATATTTCTACAAGATCCCCTACTGATATTTCATGTTTTTTAGCAAAACTCTCTCCAATAATTATAGTGCTATAACCACCTATAAACTCATATCTTATATCAGGGTCTTCTGTATCTGCATTGAATACCTGCGTGTAATTCAGTGGTCTTTTGGAAAAGTAGTATTCCAAATCAGTAGCCTCTAAAAGTACTGTTATAGATTCTGTTTCCGTCTTTAATATTGTATTGAATTTCGTAAAATAAAAAGATGTAGAAATATCATTTTCATCAACAAAGCTTCTAACTCTAGCTTCACTAAAAAACTCATTCGTTGCATGATTTCTCCCAAGTAGCATATGGGAATCTTGCGCGACTCTATTAGCTTCAGCCATGTTTATGTTGTAAAACACATCAAACATTGATAGAGCAACAAAAATCATAGCAGTAACTACCATTATAGTTACGACTATTACAAGAACTTGTCCTTTGTTACTATCGACACTCCTAAGAGTGTTTTTAAGTAGTATATTCAAATATTTCCCCTTTACTATTTGCCAATATATCCTTCACTTTAAGACTAATTAATCGTCATACATTCTGATTTTTTTACCATATTTAGCGCCTTCTACACTGTGTTCAGCTTGCGCAATCGTCACCAGCTTACTCATTAATCTAACGTTCATTTTAACAACTATTGACCTCAGAGATTTGTGAAATGCCATACTTTATCAAAACCCGATGCCATACTTAGCATTTTCTTCACTGTGTGCAACTTGCACAATCGCCCTTGTTTGTTCGTCAATCCGACATCCATTTAAACGACTAGTAAACTGTCACACATTTTCTATAATGCCATCCTTTATAAAGATTCGTCTGTTACCATACTTAGCATTTTCTACACTGTGTGTAACTTGCACAATCGTTGTCCCGGTTTGTTCATTAATCTCTTTCAGCAGCTCCATAATTGCTACGCTATTTTTACTATCTAAGTTTCCTGTAGGTTCATCTAGTAACAATATGCTAGGTGAAAAAATCATTCCCCGCGCTATGGCTACTCTCTGTTGCTCTCCACCTGAGATTGTTGAAGGCAACCTCTTCGCATATTGTTCGACACCTAGCCTTTCCATTATTTCATTAACTTTCTCTTCGTAATCTGATATTTTTTTACCATCTAAAATTATTGGAAGTAAAATATTTTCCTTTACAGTAAGGTATGGAGCAAGGTTGAAAAATTGAAAAACAAAACCGAGCTCTCTTCTTCTCAACATTGCTAACTCTTTTTCCTTCATTTTGGTCATATCAATCCCATTTAATAAAACTTGACCCTCCGTCGGCATATCGATGCCGCCCATAATGGTTAATAGTGTTGACTTGCCAGACCCAGATGCTCCTTCAATAGAGAGAAAATCACCCTTTTCTACTGAAAGTGAAACATCATTAAGAACATTTATTCCCTCAACAAAACTCTTAGTCACATTTTTTAATTCTAATATACTCATAATTTATCCCCAGAATCTATATATCTGATATTTTAATTTTCTACTCCCCATAAACATAAACTATCTCGCTTAAAACTACTTGATAACTACTTAATTGGTACCATTGGTACTTGGTTCTTTATTGTAAAAAACATCTTGAACCTGCAAATACATATTTAGTATCGAGTTTACAAATACTGTACTCAGTAAATTTTCATACACATCTAATACAGGTCCCGTATAATCTGTTAGCACATCATAGTATCCAGCTAGTTCCATAAGTTCATTTTCAGTTAAAGCCGTTACCTCAGTTGCATTTTTAATGTATGAAAATTTTTCATACACTCCATCCACTGCAGCGATGTAGTCTGTAATTTGACTGGATAATGATAATTTGAAGGCTGTTTGTTCGGCATCATCATTAAAAGGCATATCGATGGCTTTAGAAATAGTCATAATCTCAGCTAATTTATTTGCTAGCCCATCACTAGTTTTAATCTCAGTCAGCTCATAACCTTTTTGAAGTCCGAAATGTAACGATCTTGAAAATGAAATCATGCTCATATATTTATGATACTCGGGATTAATACTACCTGGAGTTTTTACCCTTGCAATTCCTTCAAAAGTTGTATTTTCTATTTTCAGCAAGCTTTCAGTAGCAGTAAATATACAAAATTTCGTTAACTCCTTGTTAGCCATTATTAAATTTCTAATCTCTTCTAATCGGGCAAGCGAACCCAAAATATTGGCATCGTTGATTCTATCACTATACCTAGGATCATTAACAAGCGATGGTAACGGAGAAGAAAATCCAAATGCATTTAACAGATAATCAATACCATTTATTTCTAGTATTTCATTTAATTCGCTCCCAGACTGATATGCTAATTCACCTAAAAGTCGAGCTTGAGGTAAAGTCCCGCCATTATCCTTAAAATCATTTATCATAGCCACTAGCGATGAAGAAATTCTAAAAATAGTTACAAAATCATCACGAGATATAACATCGCTTTTATCATCGTTTCCAGCATATATGACCTCGTATAAAATTTTTGCAAGCTCATCGACCGTTAGCATTGTGTTATCAACTATTTCTTGAAAAGCCACAGCATACACATCGTAATTAAGTAACTTTAAAGGATTAAAAACCAACTGTTTAATAACCTCGCCTTCATCGTTAGTTACTGGCTCTCCTTCATCGTTAATTAATGGCTCTCCTTCATCATAAAAGAATAGAATCACACCAACAATACCTTTAAAGTCTTCTTTGTTTTCAATATTATCAAAGTCAAATACTTCTTCTGGATTTACTAAATTACTCAAATAGTTTGAGAAACTCAATGCTTTCTCAGCTGATATTCCCGCCCTTCTAAAGCAGTCTAACAAAAACGATGCGCGATTATGATTAACTATGGACTGCCCCTTTGATGTAATCTGATAAGTTTCGTCAAATAAACCATTACCTTCGCTACTGGTATCAACTCCAAAAAAGCCAGCTAACGCCCATAACAAAGTTCGGTCATTAGTAACCCCGAATAAATCCTTCACAAAATTTTTAATATCTGACTTGAATCTATTTTGAACTTCTATTTCGTAAATAGTGTTTCTTTCACTAGTATAGTTATCAGCAGTTATTGTACCTGCTACTTCTGTTCCTTTTTCATTTGCAATAACACCAATAGATGTAGCTAAAAATATAGCTAGAAGCACCAATGCAACTAACATTGTAAACTTATTATTAAATATACGTTTTATTTTAACCAAAACTCACCTATCATTATACAAAACCAAATATTTGATTATTTTGGGCATTTATAACTTGAATTATTATACAACACGCGTGCGCACAATACAAGGAAGGCAACGTGTACTTATTGTGAAACGATATAACCTGCACTTACCCATAACTCCCGATAAGCTGTTTACTGTTGCACTTACTATGATAGCTGACAGTGAAACGATACAACTTTGCAATTGATTGAGAATTAACAGAAACGATATAACCTGCACTTACCCATAACTCCCGAGGATCTGTTTACTGTTGCACTTACTATGATAACTGACAGTGAAGTGATACGACCTTGCAATTACAAGAGAATTAACCGAAACGATATAACTTGCACTTACCTAGTAACACTCGGAGTCTATTTACGACAAATTTAGTATGATAACGACAATAATCAACACAAAAGAAAGCAAACGATGGCAGACAATCCTTATGTTTATCTAATTCTCTTTCCCGTATTATGGCTAAAACCTGACACTTTAGTTCATTTTACTTTACTTTTCGCGCGTATAAGTTAGATAATAACTAATAATAGATTACCAGCAAGTAATGGATTTGCACAGCATTCCTATAATTCATAGTAATTACTTAAATAACTGACTTAAAGGAAAATGAGGAATTTTATTATGGTTAAAGAATATAATTTTAAAAAAGTAGAAGCTAAATGGCAAAAACATTGGTACGATAACAAGCTTTTCGGAGCAAAAGAAGATCCAAATAAAGAAAAGTTTTATGCTTTAATTGAGTTTCCATATCCTAGTGGAGCGGGGCTTCATGTCGGACACATTCGAGCCTTTTCATCGATGGAAGTTATAGCGAGAAAAAAACGTCTAGAAGGATACAGTGTATTATTCCCTATTGGTTATGATGCATTTGGTTTACCAACTGAAAATTATGCATTACAAACCAAGCAACATCCACGTGCCGTTACTGACAAGAATATAATAATGTTTGAAAAACAACTGAAATCAGTTGGGTATAGTTTTGACTGGGATAGAGTAATAGATACCACAGACCCTAATTATTACAAATGGACACAGTGGATTTTTATACAGTTATTCAAAAAAGGATTAGCGTATAAGTCAAAAACTTTAGTTAATTTTTGCCCAGACTGTAAAGTCGTACTTGCTAATGAAGAAAGTCAAGGTGGCATCTGCGATCGATGCGGGTCTGAAGTAATACAAAAAGAAAAGGAAGTTTGGTTTTTAAAAATTAGAGATTATGCAGAGTCATTACTGTCTGGTATCTCTACAGTTAACTTTCCAGACCGTATTAAAACGGAGCAGGAAAACTGGATAGGAAAATCAAAAGGAGCAGATGTAACCTTCAATTTAACTTCAAATAACAAGACCGCACCTATCGTTGTTTATACAACTAGACCAGACACAATATACGGAGTAACTTTCTTAGTAATATCGCCTGAGCATCCCATTTTAGAAGAATTTGGAACCGAAATAGAAAACATGGAGGAACTTAGAGAATATCAAGCAAAAGCTAAATTAAAAAAGGAATTAGAAAGAACCCAACTTAATAAAGATAAAACTGGATTAATGCTAAAAGGACTAAATGCAGTAAATCCAATCACTGGAACAACTATTCCAGTATTCACTGCAGACTATGTCATGATGGACTATGGTACGGGAGCAATCATGGCAGTCCCAGCACACGACAAAAGAGACTGGGATTTTGCTAAAGCATATAATCTTCCCATAATTGAAGTAATAAAAAGTTCGCTTAATGTACAAGAAGAACCCTATGTAGAAAAAGATGAGGAAGGCATATTAGTTAACTCTCCCTTAATTAATGGTTTAAATGTACCCCAAGCCATCAATAAAATTATTGAAAAAATGACTGACCTTGGCGTTGGTTCTCCAAAAACCGACTATAAAATGAAGGACTGGGCTTTCAACAGACAAAGATATTGGGGAGAACCGATACCAATAGTAAACTGTCCTAAATGCGGACAAATCCCTGTTCCAGAAAATGAATTACCCTTAGTTCTTCCCGATATGGATGACATATCACCCACTGACGATGCCAGTTCGCCACTTAAAAATTGTGTTGACTGGGTAAATACAACTTGCCCTATATGTGGTAGTCCCGCAACAAGGGAAACTGATACTATGCCACAATGGGCTGGTAGCAGTTGGTATTTCTTAAGATATATGAGCCCCCATGATGATAAACATCTAGTAAATCCTGCTGCCTACTCTTATTGGGGGCAAGTCGACTGGTATAACGGTGGTATGGAGCATGTTACTCGCCATCTAATATATTCTAGATTTTGGAATCAGTTTCTCTTCGATATAGGAGTTATCACGCACAAAGAACCATATATTCGTCGTTCAGCACAAGGTCTCATTTTGGGAGCAGATGGAGAAAAAATGAGTAAATCGCGCGGCAATGTAGTAAATCCAGACGATGTTATAAAAGAGTATGGAGCTGATGTCTTGCGCTTATTTATATTATTTATAGGAGATTACGAAAAACCTGCTGCTTGGTCACCAGATGGAATTAAGGGATGTCAGCGTTTTGCAAACAGATTCTGGGCTGCTCAAAACCTTCTTACTAATGACGATATTGATACAAGCGATTTGAATTTAGACTTATTAATAAAGAATGTTAGTGAGGATTATGAAGCTGGAAAATATAATACTGCAATTGCGTATCTAATGACTGCTCTGAACACAATTTATTCACGAGGTGCTGTAACTTTACAAGAAATGAATACCATTGCCCTATTATTAAATCCAGTTGCCCCACACATAACCAGTGAGGTTTTCTATAATCTAAATAAAGCTCAAATTACCGACTCAAAATATCCTGTATTTGATCCTAAAAAAATAATTGCTGATGAAATAGAAATCCCTGTCCAAATCATGGGCAAATTAAGAGCACGAGTAACAGTCCCTACTGGATCTGATGAGGAAACAGTAATGGCTGCCGTAAAAGATACCGGCTGTCTAGATGGAAAAACTATTCAGAAAATCATCTTCGTTAAAGATAGAATAATTAATATTATTGCCAAATAATATTTCTCAACCCTTCTATACCTTTTCACAAAATTATGCACGCTACCACCCTCAAGGTAACGTGCATTTTATTCTTTGAAGGTTTATCTAACACCTTGTTAGCTTTTAACTCCAGTCCACTCTCAAACCTTTTCAAAAATTGACATAATACTTGTTTTTCACTCCTAAACAGTTGCCAAAAAACATTCACAATAGTAGAATAATCAATGGTAACAATATATTACCAATTTTAATAATTATCAATTTTTCAATTTGGAGGTTTTATATGTCAAAAAATGTAAGAGTAGCTATTAATGGATTCGGCAGAATAGGCCGTTTAGCTTTTAGACAAATGTTCAATGCCCCTGGCTATGAAGTTGTTGCAATCAATGATTTAACAGATGCTAAAATGTTAGCTCATCTATTAAAGTATGATTCAGTTCAAGGAAGATATGCCCTTGCTGACAAAGTATCTTTATCTGATAACGGAATTGTTGTAGATGGTAAAAACATACCAATATTTGCCATTGCTAATGCAAGCGAATTACCCTGGAAAGAAATTGGTGTAGATGTAGTTCTAGAATGTACTGGATTCTATACATCAAAAGCAAAGTCACAAGCACACATCGATGCAGGTGCAAAAAAAGTTGTTATTTCAGCCCCAGCGGGAAATGATTTGCCAACCATAGTTTATTCAGTTAATGAAGGTACTTTAAAGGCTTCTGACACTATTATATCTGCAGCATCTTGTACCACAAACTGCCTAGCGCCTATGACAAATGAATTAAATAAGCTAGCAAACATTGAAAAAGGATTTATGACCACTATTCACGCATATACTGGTGATCAAATGGTTCTAGATGGTCCACATCGTAAAGGTGATTTAAGAAGAGCGAGAGCTGCTGCTATCAATATTGTTCCTAACACAACTGGAGCGGCAAAAGCTATTGGTTTAGTTATTCCTGAACTTTCAGGCAAGCTAGATGGTGCTGCACAAAGAGTCCCAACTCCCAGTGGTTCAATAACTGAACTTGTTGCAGTTACTTCAAAACAGGTAACAGCAGAAGAAATTAATGCTGCTATGAAAGCTGCTGCAAATGACAGTTTCGGTTATACAGAAGATCAAATTGTATCAACTGACGTTATTGGTAGCACATTCGGAGCTATCTTCGATGCAACACTTACCAAGGTAACTAAGCTAGACTGTGGAAAGTGCTTAGTAAAAATTACAAGTTGGTATGACAATGAGAATGGATACACCTCTCAAATGGTCAGAACTATTAAGTACCTATCAAGTCTTAAATAATTAAATTTAATATTTTAATGAAAAACGTAAGAGGGGCTAATCAAATCGTTTAGCCCCTCTTTTATCTCTATATCAACCTAGCAGATGTTGTTTAAATGATTCTTTTAGATTCACTATTTCCATATTCAAACACAACCACTTCGTAAGGTCTTAAAGTAATCCCATCACCAAGTGTTGCATTTTTGTCGTCATCATAGTTTGAAATTATTAATTTAGCGCCCTTCGCCCCAATCTTATATGCATCATTAAATACAACTGTTTTTTCTTTAAAGTTACAAATAACGATATATCTAATACCTTCTAGATTTCTTTCAAAACAGAAAATCGATTTACTATCAGGAGCATGGTCAATATAGTCACCATCTCTAATAATTACATTATCTTTTCTAAATTCGATAAGCTTTTTATAAAAATGCCATATAGAATTTTGATTTTTCATATCTGCATTAACATTGATATCACCATGGTTTGGGTTAATCTTCATCCAAGGTGTTCCATCTGTAAACCCGGCTCCCGGCGCTGCACTCCATTGCATTGGCGTACGCGCGTGGTCGCGAGCTCTTTTCCTCATTGCCCATCTTGCAAATGGCATAAGCGGAGGAAATGCTTTTTTTATTGTTGAAAACACCTGACGAGCCATAATATCAATATACTCTTCTTCTTTCAAGTATATATTGGTCATTCCTATCTCTTGACCTTGATATACGTATGGCGTCCCTCTTAACAGAAAATATGAAACAGCTAACATTTTTCCTAGTTCTTTCCTATAAATACCAAAGCCGTTTCCATACCTAGTTATACTCCTTGGTTGGTCATGGTTTTCATAATATAGTGTTGGAAAACAATTTTTTGGTAGGTTTTGCCAACCGGCTTGAACGGCCTTAAATTTTTTCAAGTTAAATTTTAGTGGAAGGAAATCCCATTTGAAATCTACGTGCACTAGCTCAAAAGTAATCGCACTATCTAATTCATTTCTGTCTTCTGCTATTATTGACTCTGCTTGCTTATGTGTAGTTCCAATCGCCTCTCCAACAATTAAAGTATCGTACTTAGACCATGAATTCTCATTTACTTCATTTAAGTATTTATGAATATTAGGTCCTAATACAAAATGCTCATCTCCACGCAAAATAGGCAAACCTTTTCCATCAGGTAACCCTTCGGCTTTACTAATATAAGTGATTACGTCGCAGCGGAATCCATCAACTCCCATTTCGAACCAATAGTTGCATATATCTATTACTTCTTGCCTAACTTTTGGATTGTCCCAGTTTAAGTCAGGTTGTTTTTTGGTGAATAAGTGCAAATACCATTCTTCTGTTGTCTCATCGTAAGTCCAGGCATTCCCAGTAAAACGAGATGTCCAGTTATTCGGAGGTTTTTTACCATTTTTGCCTCTTCCTTTGCGCCATATGTAGTAATCTCTATATGGATTATCTTTACTCTTTTTGCTTTCTTGGAACCAATAATGTTCATCTGAACTATGATTAACGACTAAATCCATAACTAACTTAATGCCACGTTCATGCATTCCAGCTAACATTTCCTTAAAATCTTCCATTGTTCCAAATTCAGGATTAATTTCTCGATAATCAGCGATGTCATAACCATTGTCAAAATTAGGAGACTTATAGATAGGAGATAACCAAACTGCATTCACTCCCAATTCTTTTAAATAATCTAGCTTGCTTATAATACCTCTAATGTCGCCAATTCCATCACCATTACTATCGCAAAAACTGCGGGGATATATTTGATAAAAAACTGCATCCTTATACCAACGTGTTTTCATGTTTTTCTCCTTTTTTAAATATTATTTATTAATAAGTATATTAACACTTTCTACTTATAATTACAATTATTGAATTCTCTCAAGTGCCTTCCTATCATTTTCAATATGTTTCCCAAGTGAAGCTGTATCTTATCTTGATGTTTTTGTTGCTATAGCTACGGTTTAAGATTTGTGTTTGATTTGTATACTAATATCATATACTCTATTTTTAGGAACCCCTAAATCTTTAGCCACCTTACTTACCGCTTCAGAAACCCGCCTGCCTTCTTCAATAGCCTTATTTAAACTCTCGATAATATCATCATTACTAACAATCTTTTCCTCTGGAAGAACAATAATAACAAACTCTCCTTTATTGTTTACTTCAATTTCTGATAACTTACCCTCATAAATACTTTCAAACATTTTAGTTAATTCTTTTACAACTACTACATCGCGGTCACCATATGTTTCAAAAATCAGTTTAGCGACTTTTTCTAAATCATGAGGGGCACAATACAATACAAGAGGAAGAGAGGTGCTTTTAAACTCTAGTAGCACTTTTTCCCTTGCCTTTTGCTTTTCTGGTAAAAACCCTACAAAAACAAACCCTGATGATTGTAGCCCCGCAAAAGACAAAGCTGTCGTAACCGCAGTTGGTCCTGGAACGGTTTCTATTTTAATTCCATTTTTTCGTGCTTCTGTTATAAGTAACGCTCCTGGGTCGCATATGCCTGGCATACCTGCATCACTAACAATAGCAACATTTTTTCCGTTATATAGTAGCTCCAATATCCCATCTAGCGAGGCTCTCTCATTAAACTTATGATGAGCTATAGTCTTAGTTTTTATATCGTAATACGACAACAATTTACCTGTGTGGCGAGTGTCTTCACAAACTACATATTCGACTTCTGATAGCACCCTTTTAGCCCTAAAAGTTAAATCTTCCAAGTTTCCTATAGGGGTGCCTACTATATACAAGGTTCCTAACATTTTTCCCTCTCTTGTTTAATTTTGTTTCTTTCGTTTACTAGCATATGTTTCTTTACTACTTGCGTTGTTTCACCCAACGGGTTCGTAATATTATGGCTCAGGCTAAGTATAATAAAATGCTAGTATCTCTTTCTCTCTAATATAATCTATATCTTTCGATGACTCGCGTATATTTCTTCAACTATTTATGTCATTTCACCCAGTTCGTTTGCAATATTATTGCTCCGGCTAAGTGTAATAAAGGGCTAGTATCTCTTTCTCTCTAATATAATCTTATATCTTTCGATGACTCGCGTATATTTCTTCAACTGTTTACGTTGTCACACTCAACTCGCCTGTAATATTAATGGCTCCGGCGGAGTGTAATGAAGGGCTAGTATCTCCTTCTCTCTAATAAAATCTTATATCTTTCGATGACTCGCGTATATTTCTTCAACTATTTGCGTTGTTTCGCCCAGCTCGTTTTGCAATATTATTGGAGCCTCTATTATGACTCCACTCTTCCCTTGCTTTTTTCCTTCTATGAGACATATCTCTATGGGACTATCTTTTTTTGCTTGTACTGGCACTAATCTTTTGGGCTCAACGCCATGTTTTTTCATATGATAAAAAACATCACCTAATCTACTTGCTTTTATGACCATATAAAATCTTCCACCATTTTTTAATACACTAGCTGATGCGGAAATTATTTCTTCTAGCGAAATAAGAACCTCAAATTTAGCAATATCTCTTTCTGTTGCCTCTCTATCCAATTGAGCTTTTTCATATGGGGGATTTACTACAATCACATTAAAAGACCCACCGCCAAATCGCTTTACCACATTTTTGATATCATCGTTTATAAAACAAACTCTATCTTCTAGATTATTAATCTTCAAAGATCGTAGAGACATTTCATATAGCCTCTTTTGTATTTCAATACCAATAATTTTTTTTGCTGTTGTTTTTTTAGATAGTAAAATACTAATAACTCCAGAGCCAGAGCCTAATTCTAAAATATTTTCTTTAGCGCTAGCTCTTACCATAGAAGAGAGAAGCACTGCATCTGTTGTAAAACAATAGCCAGTTGGAGATTGAATTAGCCGCAATCCATCACACTGTAAATCTAAAATTATTTCATCACCATTTAACATAATATAATTATAGTTTACTGAGTATGTTATTTCAAATGCATGTTAAACCAAAACGCAAGGAGAATGTTTGAAATAAATATATGGCTAAACATTAACATTTCATTCATTTATTCTGGTAGTATTATGCACTATATAATTAGACTATTTTATGTAATATATATTAATTCTTATCATAATTACTAATTAACTTCTTCCATGAATTTGTATGGGAAACTCAAAAAATAAGGGATATTACTAGATTTAAATGATGCAAAGTTGTATAATAAAAAGCATATGAATTTGGAGGTGATTTTATGCCACTAGTAACCACAAAAGAAATGTTCGAAAAAGCTTATAAAGGCGGATATGCAATTGGTGCTTTCAACGTTAATAACATGGAAACAATCCAAGGTATCGTGTCAGCAGCAAAAGAAGAAAATGCACCACTAATTTTACAAGTATCTGCAGGAGCTAGAAAATATGCTAACCCCATTTACCTAAAAAAATTGGTCGAAGCAGCAGTTGAAGATTCTAATCTTCCTATATGTTTACATCTAGACCATGGGGATTCGTTTGAGCTATGTAAAGATTGTATTGAAATGGGATTTACTTCCGTTATGATCGACGCTTCTCACCACAGTTTTCAAGAAAATATTAAGATTACAAAACATGTAGTAGATTACGCACATGATCACGGCGTTGTTGTTGAAGCAGAATTAGGTAGGCTCGCAGGGATTGAGGATGCAATTAATGTAAGCGTAGCTGATAGTTGTTATACAGACCCTAACCAAGTTGAAGAGTTTGTCGCAAAAACAAATGTTGATAGTTTAGCGATAGCTATAGGAACAAGTCATGGCGCATTTAAATTCAAGGGAGAACCAAAGCTTCGTTTTGATATACTTGAAGAAATTGGAAGAAGGCTTCCTGGATTCCCGATAGTCTTACATGGCGCAAGTTCAGTACCACAGCATCTTGTAGAAATAATTAATCAACATGGTGGCAATATGCCCGGAGCACAAGGCGTACCAGAGGAAATGTTAAGAAAAGCTGCATCAATGGCTGTATGCAAAATTAATATCGATTCAGACTTAAGAATGGCAGTCACAGGTACTATCCGTAAATATTTTGATGAAAATCCATCACACTTTGATCCAAGACAATACCTAGGACCTGCTAGAAATGCGGTAAAAGAGATTGTTCAACATAAAATCAAGTATGTTTTAGGCTGTTCAAATAAAGCATAATAATTAGTCATATATTGATACATTGCGAAGGCTACCAAAAATTGGTAGCCTTCTTTGTTGAAATTCAACATATTATAAAAATAATTATCTTCCAGCTGTAGGTGCAAAGCCTAGACTATATCCTTCCTTTTGTAATTTTTGTATTTGAATGGATAGTTGCTCAATAAATTCTTGGTTATTCCCAGTTTTCACCATCATTCCAATTAGATTTTCAGTTGCTTCTTGCACATCTCCTGCTGATAATATTCGCCGCACAGCCCATATACCTTCTAATTCTTGTGCATTTAGCAACAACTCTTCTCTTCTGGTTCCGCTTCTATTTAAGTCAATAGCTGGGAATATACGTTTTTCTGATAATTTTCTATCAAGATGTATTTCCATATTGCCCGTTCCTTTGAATTCTTCATATATAACATCGTCCATTCTACTACCAGTATCGACTAACGCTGTTGCTATGATAGTTAAACTACCACCGTTTTCAATGTTCCTCGCAGCCCCAAAAAATCTTTTCGGTGAGTGTAATGCGCCTGGATCAATACCTCCACTAAGAGTTTTGCCTGTTGGAGATATGACCAAGTTATATGCTCTTGCTAATCTTGTTAAACTATCCATTAAAATAACAACATCTCTGCCTAATTCTACAAGTCGTTTAGCTCTTTCTAACACCATTTCAGATGCCTTCGTATGATGTTCTGGCATCTCATCAAACGTAGAATATACCACTTCGCCTTTTATGCTTCTTTGCATATCTGTGACTTCTTCAGGTCTTTCATCAATTAACAAAACAATCAAATGTGCTTCTGGATAGTTTGAGGATATGCTGTGAGCTATTCTTTTTAATAAAGTTGTTTTACCTGCTTTAGGAGGACTTACTATCATACCTCTTTGACCCTTACCAATAGGAGAAACTAAATCAATAGCTCGAATAGCCATATCGTTTCCCACCCCGGGCAATTCTAATCTATATCTTGCATCAGGATGTATTGGGACCAAACTATCAAACGAAGGTCTGTTGTACGCAGTAGAGGGATCTAATCCATTCACGCTAATTATCTCTTGCACATTCATCGGTCTATTTTCAGCAAGTTTTCTAACCTGTGCTTGTACGTAGTCGCCTTTTCTTAAACCTGCCTTCTTTATTCTAGACCCGGATATATATGCATCTCCTTCTCCTTGCTCATAATTTCTAGCCCGTAAAAAACCATAGCCATCTGGGCATATTTCCAGCACACCTTCTCGCATTTCCATCTCCGACTCATCAAACTTTTCCGTTTCATCAATATCATCATCCAGTGTGCAATTTTTGCTTTTGTTATTATTTTTGGCTTGAGAGCGACTTTTATCCGAATTATTATTTTTAGTGCGTTTTGGAGTCACAACAGCGCTTTCTTCTGTGCCTTCTGTTAAAAATGCAATTAATTCTACCTTTTTACTTGAATTTGCTTGGCTACTTGGCATCCCTTGCTTTTTTGCCATATCTCTAAGTGTAAAAATAGTTTCTTTTGATAAATCAATTTTAGTGTTATTATCCATAATCTCTCCCACCAATTTTTTATATTACAATGCACTAATACTACAAACTCTAGATGAAGAGTTAATATTATTGCACTTAAAACTCTTGTCTTTGGAATACCCTATACTGAGTAATAAATATAATCTACTTAAGTTTCTCTCTCTTTAATTAAATATAATATAAAGTTTGTTATTGTTATCTTCTTGGCCCTTGTAAAACTATAACTCTAGTTCTGTCGCCATCAAATTCGGCTCTATCAAACTCAATTTCGTCTGACTCGACATATTCTATATCGTTTTTATTGAACTTTTTCAAGAAAATATCTATGTCATCAACGTCTGTCAAATAATCTTCATGCATATAATGCATAGGTATTACTACATCAGGCATCAGATAATCTACATATTCTTTAGCTTCGTCTGCATCAATTGTATATTTTCCACCTACTGGCACTAATAAAATGTTAATAGCACCTATTAGTTCGGCTAACATAGGCGTTATTTTTTCTCCTATATCGCCCAAATGACATACTTCCACCCCATCCATACGAAAACGGAAAACAATGTTGCGTCCCCTTAGCCCACCTTTTTTGTCATCATGATAACTTAAAAAACCGCTTATATCCACTCCGTCTATTTCATGTGCACCCGTGCTGTTTAACAATAATCTATGTCCTTTAACTGCTTCTGCATTGTTATGGTCAAAATGGTTATGACTTACTGTTACTACATCGGCTTCAACATCAGGAAAATCCACACCACCTAACTTTGAACCGTCATATGGGTCTGTTACAACACTTACACCTGTACTTTCTGTAAGTTTAAACGAACTATGTCCTAACCAACGAATTTTCATTATACCCTCTAAATGAAATATTAATAAAAAAATCTAACAATCAATAGTGTGAGTTACCTCAATTAATAATATACTAGTTTTTATATTACAAAATGTCAATAGTTATATGCTTTTTTGGTTGTTTCTAAACATTTCAGCCATTATTGATACTCTTTGCGCTGAAAGTAAAATTTTACTCTTCTGAGTCAATAATACTTTCTTTTGTCACTGCATCAGTTTTACCAAGCAATTCATGAATCCTATCTGCAGAATTAAGTAGAGGTGATACTGATTTATTTTGGTTACAAGATGAAATAATATATGCAATAAACTTTGATAAATCTGCGCTAATGTACCAGCTCCTATCTTTTAATGCTTCATTTGTATAAGTAAGATTAGTTCCAATCACAGATGTAAACAAACCTTCCTTGTAGGCTTGATCAAACTTTTCTAAACCTTCAGTAAATAAGGCATAAGTCGCCGTTAAGAAGATATCCTTACATCCTTTATCTTTTAAGTCCTTACATAGTCTTAATACAGAATCCCCCGTTGCTATTATATCGTCAGCAACTAAAACGTCTTTACCCGTTACATCTGTACCTATATACTCATGAGCTACGATTGGGTTTCTACCATTTACAACGGTTGTATAATCTCTTCTTTTATAAAACATTCCATAATTCACACCAAAAACAGAAGTGTAGAAAATATTTCTTTTCATCGCACCTTCATCTGGCGACACCACCATAAAGTGTTCCTTATCTAATTTTAAATTTGGGAAAGCCTTTACTAGTTCTTTTGTAACTTGGTATGTTGGGAAAAAGTTGTCAAATCCCATTAAAGGGACTGAATTTTGCACTCTGGGATCATGTGCATCAAAGGTAATTACACCTGTAACGCCCATGCTATACAACTCTTGTAACATTTGAGCACAATCTAAACTCTCTCTTGCATTTCGTCTATGCTGTCTGCCCCCATATAGAGTAGGCATAATAACAGTAATTCTTGCTGCTTTTCCACCTGCTGCACTAATTATTCTTTTTAAATCAGCATAATGGTCATCTGGTGACATAGAGTTTTTCTGACCATACATATCATATTTTATATTGTAATTGCCAACATCAACTAATATATAAATATCCGTTCCTCTGACACTTTCTTCAATTAAGCCCTTCGCGTCCCCAGTAGTAAAACGCGGGCAATGGCTTTCTAAAATAAATGTACTACGATGGAATTGAGAAAGTTTTTTCCCAATGTCTCTGTTATACCACTCAACTAAATAACCATCTATTTTTTTTCCTAACTCTTGTGCGCCTTCTAAAACTACTAATCCAAGTGGTGCTACTGGTCTCGCATCCTCAAAAACATGGCTAAAAAATGTGGGCATATTTCCTCCAACAAAAATCTTTTTCAAGCATCATTTTGATTATAACATAACGTATTTTTTCTTACAATTGAATAGCGCTTAATTAAGTTATCTATAAGGCTATTTTAAACTTGATTGTTTTAAAGTTAATTTTATAAATATAACATTTTATACTTATTAAATTATCTACTAACTTTGTGTAAATCCTGGCTTACCCACATCTTCTAAGCTAAATAAATCATCTTTTTCGCCTGCAAACTGGCAATTGTATAGCTCACAGTAAAAGCCTTCTTTCTCCATAAGTTCGTCATGAGAACCAATTTCCACAACATCTCCATCGTTCATGACTAAAATTTTAGCTGCTTGTCTAATAGTAGAAAGCCGATGCGCTATTACAAAACTTGTTTTACCTTCCATCATATTAAGCATTGCGCTCTGAACATATTTTTCAGTCCTAGTATCCACTGAACTGGTTGCTTCATCAAGTATAATAATTTTAGGATCTTTAAGTATGGCTCTTGCTATAGTTAGAAGTTGCTTTTGTCCCGCACTAATGTTGGAGGCTCCCTCTTTCAAGACTGTATCATAGCCATCCTCCATCAACATTATAAATGAATGAGCGTATGCTTTTTTAGCAGCTTCAATTATCTCTTCCCTTGTAGCATTTGGTTTTCCGTATGCAATATTCTCTGCAATCGTTCCATGGAATAACCAAGTATCTTGTAAAACCATCCCATAAAGGTCCCTTAAGTCATTTCGCGAAAACTGGCGAATATCTACACCATCAATTAATATCCTTCCTGAATTAATTTCATAGAACCTCATCAGCAAATTAACTAATGTAGTCTTTCCTGCGCCAGTTGGTCCTACGATTGCCACCTGCTCTCCAGCTTTTACAGATAATGATAAATCTCTTATCAATGGTTTGTCTTCAGTATATGAAAATGAAATATTTTTAAATATAACTTCTCCTATACATTCTGATGGGTTTAAAGGTGTAGTTCCTTCTTCTGTCATTTCCTCTAAATCAAATACTTCAAATACCCTTTCAGCAGCGGCCATTGAAGATTGTATGGTGTTTGCAATATTACTTATGTTTTCAATAGGCTGAGCAAACTGTCTTGTATATGAAAGCAACGCCTGTATATCACCAATAGTAATAATTCCACTTCCAGCTCGAAAGCCGCCACCCACACAAATCCCTACATAGACTAAATTATTCACAAATTTGATAGAAGGTAATATTATACCCGATAAAAACTGTGATTTACGAGTAGCTATTTTTAGTTCTTTATTAATTTTTACATATGTTTTATTACTTTCATCTTCTCTATTATAAAGTTTAACGACTTGATGTCCAGAGTACATTTCTTCAATAAAACCGTTTAATTCACCAATTCGGTTTTGCTGTTTAGCAAATTCACGCTGAGACTTTTTAACTATTGTTGAAGAAACCAAAAGAAGAATGGGCAAACTAGCTAATGTCACTGTGGACAGTAACCAATCTATCCTAAACATCATAAATGTCACGCCTACTACAGTCATTGACCCTGTTATTATTTGATTTATACTTTCTTGAATGGTAGCAGATATCATCTCTATATCTATCGTAAATCTAGATAAAACTTCACCAGAAGGAGTGGTGTCAAAGTATGATAAAGGCACCTTGTCTAACTTATTTTTGACATCATGGCGCATCCTACACACAAGCTTCTGTGAAGTGATACCAGCAATCAATGCGCTCATGAATTGAAATAGAGAATTTAGCACATATAAACTCCCACTAGTCAATAGCACCGGTGCTATATATGAGTATAATTGATTATTACCTGGATTTGTAGGGTCGTTACTCGGTCGAATATTAGTAAAAAACTGTAAACTATCAACTAATGCATTGGTAACTTTTTTCATTATGTCTGGAACCCAAATCGCAAACCAAGCCCCAATCATAGCAAGTAAAATCATCACTATAATCATTGGGTATTGTGGCTTAAGATATTTTATTAATCTTCTAACAGTCGCACCAAAGTTTTTAGCCTTAACTATATTGGAAATGTCTGGTCCTGTTACACCAAAACCAGCGCCAAGGTTAATACCTCCACCTTGGTTTTTCTGTTCTTCGCCCTTTATGATACCACTTGTGTTTTGGCTCATAACTCTAACTCCTCTGCGCTCATTTGTGATAATGCGATATCTTTATATAGCGGACATTTTTCTAAAAGTTCTTTATGCGTTCCTTTACTAACAATCTTTCCCTCGTCCATAACTAAAATAAGATCAGCATCCATAATTGTCCCAATTCTTTGGGCTATTATAATGGTCGCAGTATCTTTAGTTACACCCTTTAAAGCATTGCGTAAGTTTTTGTCGGTTCGAAAATCTAGTGCAGAAAAACTATCATCAAAGATTAAAATCTCAGGCTTTCTAATTATAGCTCTGGCTATGGACAATCTTTGTTTTTGTCCCCCGCTAAAGTTGCCTCCACCTTGCTCTACTTCACTATCTAAACCATTTTCTTTATTCTTTACAAAAGCCTCGCTTTGGGCAATCCTTAATGCTTCCCACATGTCTTCTTCAGTAGCGTCTGGCTTTCCCCATCTTAAATTTTCTGCAATCGTCCCTGAAAATAGCATAGCTCTTTGGGGTACAAATCCAATCATATCCCTTAACTCTTCTTGTGGGTATTCTCGAACATCAACACCATTAATTACAACTCTACCTTTAGTAACATCAAAAAATCTTGGAATGAGATTAATAACCGTTGTTTTTCCAGAGCCAGTTCCACCAACAATAGCTGTCACCTTGCCTTTTTCAGCTATAAAATCTATATCTTTCAGAAAATCAGTATGTGTATCATCTTCAAATCTATAAAATACATTTTCAAACCTGACAACTCCTCTTTCAGTGTACCTTCGATTGGGTTCTATTGGATCTTTTAGCTTTATTGCAGTATCTAGAACTTCATTAACCCTAGCTGCCGAAACAGTTGCTCTAGGGAACATAACAAATACTGTAGCCAACATAACAAGTGCCATCATGATTTGTTGCATATACTGAATAACTGCCATCATATCTCCTACTTTTACATCTTCGTCATATGCTATCTGCTTGCTTGCAATCCAAACAACACCTACCATTGCACAGTTAATACAAACAGCAATTAATGGTGACAATACAGCATTGTATTTACTTATGGTCGTAGCAGTTTTTGTCAAACTAACGTTAACTTCTTGGAATTTGGCATTTTCAGTTTCTTGCTTATTGAATGCTCTCACAACTCTAATGCCCGTTAAGCCCTCCCTAGTTAACAAGGTTAGTCTATCTACTCTTTTTTGTATTATTTTAAACATCGGTTGCACTATTTTGGCTGCAACAAACGATGCAATAAATAAAATGGGTAAAACATATAAAAGAACAGAAGTCATTTTTAAACTTTTTTGAGCAGCCATTATAAAACCGCCAATAAGAGTTACGGGCGCAATGAAGCCAGTTCGAAGAAGTAGCAACAATATCTGTTGTATTTGGTTTACATCATTTGTTGACCTTGTTATTAAGCTAGGTGTAGAAAACTGATTGAATTCAGACAGAGAAAACAGCTGAACCTTATTAAAAACCCTCGCACGAATAAATGCAGAAAATTCAGATGCATATTTAGCACTAAATGCGGCAGCTAATATTGCTGCTACACATGAGGCTACCGTTAATAAAATCATTAAACCGCCTCTAGTTAAAATAAACTTTAAATCTTGTGTTTGAACCTCTTTACCATCTGGAAGCATTATATCATTTTTTGATATTAACTCATAGACTTTCCCTTCTCTCTTTGCGGTCCCCGTAGGCGATAACTTTATGTAGTCAGCTAGTTTTATCCAAAACTGTCTAAACTTACTATCTTTAATTTTGGTTATAACATCTCCATCTTCATTAGTTGTGTAGGTATCATCAATTGCTTTTAATATGGATTTTAGTGAGCGATTCTTATACTTAAAAAGCCTTTCTATCAAAATCAAATCATCGTCTGTTGTATATATCCTGGCTAGTTCTGCGATCTTTTGCTTATAGGTAGAATCTAGCATATTCTCGACTTCCTCAACAGTCATATTCTCCTCTTTAGCAAATCGTTCAAAATTATCCTCGAATAACACCTTATATAATAGATCTCTGTTATACTCGTGAGCCCTAGTTCCTGCATCGTACTCGCTTAAACCCTTATCTCTATTTACCCATTTTGCCCCATGATACTTATACGCGAAACCTAACACATTGTTACAAATAATAACTTCATAATCAGGCATAGGGTCCGGTCTTCCAGTAAAACTTTCTTTTGCGGTTTCGACTTCTTCTTCATCCTTATTGCTGTAAACATATACAAGCTTGCTCTTATCTAGCGCTTGGCCAAAATTATCAGTTGGAATTCTATTGCCATCTTTATCAATAGGAATTGGCATTAAATTACCATATACAGATTTTTTCATACAACTAACACAAGCAGTTAAAATTCTCCTATTGGCATTGTCGGACATAGCATCCTCATCCGCATTTGGATCTCTATCAAGCAAGTCATTAACTGAAATTGTATTTTTATCACCTGTCTCGGCTTCAATAGGTATTGAACGCGGATCACCTGGTTCAAACACTATAAAATTATTTATAATTCTGGCTATCTCAGCTTTATCTTCGGTAGAATAGTCGTCGTATTTAGCACCCTTTTTTTGATATTTTTTTAGCCCATCATTGAATGGAGTTATAACTTTTTCAAATAACTCTTTGCTATCATGAACTGGAATGTCTCTAAAAACTATATTTATTCTATGCAAACTTAAAGTTTCAGCTATAGCTGCATTTAAATCAAATGTAGAAAAACCCTCTACCATCTCAAAAACAGGAATTTTATCCTTATCATAACCTTTTAGTGTCTTTTCGTTATCAACTCCACTGACACTGCTTGGCTTATCCATTTCTAAATGTTTGTATAAAGGTTCATAGTCTATATATATACCTTCATTAATGATTTCACTCATTTTTTCAGGTAAATACAGTTCTGCAACAGCCTGACATGTAACAAGTATCATGATTACAGCTAGTATCCATGCCATAGACTTAAAATCTTTGAACTGTCTAAACATATCTATCCCTCATCAACTACTGCGTATATTACCACACGACACGCGTATAGTCAAGCGCGCGCCCGCGCACATACCTAATTATATAATATAAAGGCACTTAATTGCTAGTACTAATATTACAACGATATTTTGCAATTGTATAAACTAGCAAACGGTACTTAATTGTTAAGATTAGCATTACAATGCAACAAGTACCGCTATAACACCATTCGTACTAAATTAGCTCAAATCCCTATAAGCTAAAAAAGCCCCTAATACCCATATGTTTGTCATTTAAACTTTACTCTATAATAGACTCGTCCCTAGAATCTTGCGGCTTTATATCAAGCATTTGAGTAACTGTTGCGCCTATTAATGTAATTCACACCACTACACCCTTCGAAATTAATTCAAACCTAGGTAGTAGTAATGAAGCTACACTTAATGCTCATATATCTATTATTTAAACTCTACTCTATAACGGATTCATCCCAAGAAGCATGAGGCTTGATATCAAGTATTTGGGCAACTGTTGCGGCTATATTAGATAGTCCGAACTCTTTATTTTTAATTTTAGCATCCACTCCATAAATTATAAATGGAACTTTATTTAAGCTGTGAGCTGTTCTTGGCTGTAACTCACCTTTTTTATTCCTTTCAAACATCTCATCCGCATTCCCGTGATCTGCAGTGACTAACAAGCAATAACCTTTTTCATCAATTACTTTTAGCAACCTTCCTATAGCAAGATCCACAGCTTCTACACCTATAACTGTTGCATCAAAGCTACCTGTATGTCCTACCATATCGCCGTTTGGATAATTACATCTAATAAAATCATATTCATCGGAACAAATAGCTTTTATCATCTCATCCGTTATTTCTGCTGACTTCATCCAGGGTCTTTCATCAAAGGAAACTTTGTCTGACGGGATCTCGCAAAAAGTTTCTAGCTCATCATCAAACTTATCTAATTTATTACCATTCCAAAAATATGTAACGTGACCATACTTTTGCGTTTCAGAAATTGCATATTGCTTTATATTGTTTTTTACGAGCACTTCACTTAATGTGTTTTTAATTTGAGGAGGTTCGACTAAAAATCTCTCAGGAATATGCTTATCCCCATCGTATTGCAACATGCCTGCAAACAATATGTCAGGAAGGGCGCCTCTATCAAATTCACAAAAAGTTTCTTCGGTTAATGCTCTACTTATTTCTATGGCTCTATCTCCTCTAAAATTAAATAGTACAACACTATCTCCATCTTTTATCTTGCCTACTGGCTCATTTTTGTCATCAACTATAACAAAACCGGGTAAATCCTGGTCAACTATCCCTACTTTTTCTTTTCTATAGGTGACTATCGCTTCTGTTGCGCTAGAAAAGCCCCTGCCTTCGCCTTTTACATGTAAATCATATCCTAGTTTGACCATATTCCAGTTAGCATTATATCTATCCATTGTAATCTTCATTCTGCCCCCACCACTTGCTATGGCACAATCAAAATCACTAGACCTAAGTTTTGAAAGTTTTTCTTCTAGTAAATCAACATAAGTCAAAGCCGATGTGGCTGGAACATCTCTTCCATCTAACAATATATGGACTCTAGCACCTTTAATTTTCTCTTCTTTGGATTGCTCTAGTAACGAAAATAAATGATTTATATTGGAGTGTACATTACCGTCAGAAAGGAGCCCTATGAAATGAATGTAGGATTTATTCTTAATGCAATTTCCAACTAAATCTTTCCAAGCACTCGATTGAAAAACTTCTTTAGAATCAATTTTCTCATTAACTAATTTTGCGCCCTGAGAATAAACTTGTCCACAGCCTATAGCGTTATGCCCCACTTCACTATTTCCCATATCGTCATCTGAAGGTAATCCTACAGCCATTCCGTGCGCTTTAAGATATGTATAACTGGCATTATCCATTAACCAATCAAGATTTGGGGTGCGTGCTGTAGATACCGCATTTCCTTCTGTTTTTTCGGAATAACCTATACCATCCATGACTACTAAAACAACTTTTTTCATTAACTATACTCCTTTTACAATGGTTGAAACCGCAATAATTAGCGGTTTCAATTATCATTTTATTAATATTTTTATCATCTATTATATACTATTTATCGTAATTTACTATAACTGAAAAATCTTCCGCTTTCAAAGATGCTCCGCCAATTAGTCCACCATCTATTTCAGGCATTGCCATTAACTCTTTTGCGTTTTTAGCATTCATACTGCCGCCATATTGTATTCTCAATGAATTGGCTGCATATTTACCAAACATTTGTCTAATTATGCCTTTTCTCATAACCCCAATGGTCTCATTTGCATCTTCTGCAGTTGCAGTTTTTCCAGTTCCAATTGCCCATACTGGCTCGTAAGCAATGACGATTTTTTTCAAATCAGCTTTAGTTAATCCTGCTAAACCTTTCTCTATTTGATCTGCTAAAACTCTATTTGTTTCGCCTGCTTCCCTTTGTTCAAGCGTTTCGCCTACACACACTATAACTTTTAGCCCAGCAGCTAACGCAGCTTTTGTACGCGCATTTACAGACGTATCAGTTTCGCCAAAATACTGTCTTCTTTCACTGTGTCCAACAATAACATATTTTACCTTCAGTTCCTTTAACATTTCAGCACTAATTTCACCTGTGAATGCTCCTTTAGGCGCCCAGTGAACATTTTGTGCTCCTAGTTGCATTTTGGTTCCACGCATAGCTTTTCTAGCTACTTCTAGGTTTGTATATGGCACACATAAAACAACCTCACAATTAGCCTCTTTCACAAGTGGTGCTATCTCTTGAATCAAAGCTTTAGTCTCCGCTTGTGTTTTATTCATTTTCCAATTGCCTGCTATGATATCTCTTTTCATTTCCTACCTCCATTATTTGTTATCAAGACAATCAATGCCTGGTAATGTTTTACCTTCTAAAAATTCAAGTGACGCTCCACCGCCTGTGGATATATGCGTCATTTTATCAGCAAATCCTAACTGAGTCACTGCGCTAGCACTATCGCCACCACCTATTATAGTAACAGCTTTTGAATTGGCAAGTGCGCGTGCAATAGCCATAGTTCCCTTGGCAAATTTATCAAACTCAAAAACCCCCATTGGACCATTCCATACAATGGTTTTTGCACCCTTAATAGTTTCTGAGAACAATTTAATGGTTTCAGCACCTATATCCATTCCAATCCAGCCTTCAGGCGCTGCTTGTCCCACTTTAAGAGTTAACGGTATCGCAGTATTTGAAAACTCATTTCCGTATACAGTGTCAATAGGTAATAACAATTTTACGCCTTTATCCTGAGCTTTTTCTATTAAATCAAGTGCAAGCTCAAACTTATCTCTTTCACAAATAGAATTCCCTATCGGATTGTTTAACGCTGCTAAAAAAGTATACGCCATACCGCCACCGATAATAATGCTATCAACTTTATCAATTAAATTATTAATTACGCTAATTTTATCGGAAACTTTAGCCCCACCTAGTATAGCAACAAATGGTCTTTCAGGGTTTTCTAATGCTTTGCCCATAATCGTTATTTCTTTTCCGATTAAAAAGCCTGCTACTGCGACCTTGGCAAATCCATATTGTACTATACCAGCAGTAGAAGCATGTGCTCTATGCGCAGTACCGAAAGCGTCATTAACATATATATCGCAAAACTCAGATAAAGCCTTACAAAAACCCTCATCGTTTTCTTCTTCTTCCTTGTGAAAACGTAAGTTCTCTAACAAAACTATCTCGCCATCTTTACAGGCATTCACCTTTTCGTGAGCTGAAGGTCCAATGACATCCTCAGCAAATGCTACTGGTTTTCCCAAAAATTCTGATAGTTTTTCAGCGACTGGTTTTAGAGAATATTTGAGGTTAAATTCTCCTTTTGGCCTCCCCATATGGGAGCATAAAATAACTTTTGCGCCTTTTTCGGATAAGTATTTAATCGTTGGTAAAGCTCCTTCAATTCTATTGGTGTCGGTAATTACACCGCCTTGCATAGGAACATTAAAATCCACCCTAACTAAACACTTCTTACCTTTTACATTAACATCTTCTATAGTTTTTTTGCTCATAAATTAACCCTCCTTGGATTACATTTTTGTTTGCATTTTAATTATATCACTTTATATCTCTTTTGGTAACCGTTACAATACAATTAAAAAAATAAATACCAGGCATTTGTTTTTCATAGTTAAGTGCTACATTCATCTATAATCTCGTTTTTGCAAACCTACAAAATCCTTGTATATTAGAGTCAGTACCATATCTAATGGAAGCGTAGTACAGTAATTTTACAACCAAGAACCTATACAAAATTTATAGATTTTTATATATTCTTATAGATTTTAACTAACTGTAACTAACCCATCAAATGTCAGACAATACTTTAATTATGGTTCTTTTCCCTGTATGTACTGCTTGTTTTTTCGTTTATTACTCATCTATTTAAAATGTTTAAGATCACTTCAGCCTATTTCAAAACCCCAAATATCGCTTTGTTTTTACATCCGTCTTGCATCTATTTAAATTGTCCAAGCTCGTCTTTAGCTTCTTTTAAAATACCAAATAACTCCTCTATACCATCTGACTTAGTTATCATTACCTTGTACTTTTTTCATCAGGGACACCTTTGAGGAATGCAGTGTAACTTTTTACATCTTGAATCTATGTAAATTGCTTAAGTTCGTCTTTAGCTTCTTTTAAAATACCAAATAACTCCTCTATACCATCTGACTTAGTTATCATTACCTTGTATTTTTTTCCATCTGGGATACCTTTGAGATAGGCGATCAAATGTCTTTTCATGTTGTTCGCAACTACTTTTTCTGGCATTACATCTAATAAACCTCTTAAATGTCTTTCCATCAAATCAAATATATCCGCCTTATACTCTATTTGATTTAACTCTGAAAAAACATATGGTCTACCAATAGCTGCTCTTGCTACGGCAATGCCATCGCAACCAGTTTTTTCAAACATTTCATAGGCATCATCTAGAGTTTTCACCTCACCATTACCAATGACAACTATACCAATGTTTTTCTTAACTTCTTTTATTAAACCTAAATCTATTGGTCCGCTATAATACTGTTCTCTTACCCTTGCATGAATCGTTACTGCTGACACACCAGCTTTTTCTGCAAGCTCACAAATCTGCAATGCATTTTTATTGTTTTTTGAAAAACCAGCACGCATTTTTACTGTAACGGGCCTAGAATTAGCCACTTCACAAGCTACTTTCATCACCTCATATGCTTTGTTTGGATCTTTCATCAAAGCAGAACCATCGCCATTTTTAACCACTTTCGGAACAGGGCAGCCCATATTTATGTCTATTACATCAAATTTTTCTAATCTTTTATCTACAACGGCTTTTTCGATAAAGTACGGTTCAGAACCAAATAGTTGTACGGCTTTTACCGGCTCTCTTTCGTCAGTTATTAGTAAATCTTCGCTCTTATTTCCACTATAAATTAGTCCTTTTGCAGAAACCATTTCTGTATGGCAAAGACCTGCTCCATATTCATAGCATAGTACCCTCATCATAACATCACTAAACCCCGCAATAGCAGGTAAAATATACTTTGACTTTAAAGTTAAATTCCCGATTTTCAACTTATCCATATACCAATAAAAAATTCACTAAGTTATCGTTATTATTTGAATACTGAGGAGTGTAGCGAGCCAGTAAACAACAATCCTATTAATTATCCTCATTTTCGCAATATGATTTAGCCCTTATGCGATGAATCTCATTTAGCCAATATGTACTATAACTAAATCTTTACATCCATCTACGGTTAATGCTTTTACTCGCTATGCACTCTTACTGAATGTTTGTAACTATCCACAGCAAATTTTATTTATTTACTATGTACTCTTTCTAATATTGGATAGTATCTACACTTAATCCCATTTAGTTAGCTATACCTTAACTAACTTTTTATAGCCATCTGCAGTAGGTATTATTTTACATAATAAACCCTAGATAGTTTTTTGCCTAGTTATCTTCAAACTTTTTAGATTCCTGATAATATTTTTCCATTATATCAATATTTTCAGCCTTAAGTTCAAACCCTTTTTCTTTGGACATTTCAATTACATATGCAAATCTTTTTATAAACCTGTTGGTAGTTGCATTTAATGCTGACTCAGGGTCTACCCCTATTTTCACCAAATAACTCATAACTGCAAACAATAAATCTCCACCTTCCCATTCTTTTTCTTTTTGAGTCTTTGCTTCCTTCAATTCCTCAAACTCTTCGGGTATTTTTGCAGCAGCAGAATCTAAATTAGTAAAATCAAATCCATATTTACGTATAATACTGTCCACCTTTCGTGCTCTCATCAGCGATCCGAATGTAACAGGAACGCTTTCTATTTTATCCAAAAAACTTTTTTGCCCTTTTTCCTTCGCTTTAGCCTTTTCCCAACTTTTTAACGCTTCTTCGGGGTTTCCTGCCTTGTTATCAGCAAAAACATGAGGGTGCCTGGTTATTAATTTTATGCATAATGCATTTATCACATCGTTAGTTGTGAAAGTTTTCGCATCTTCAGCGATAGTGGCATGGAATAAGCCTTGAAGCATCACATCGCCACTTTCTTCAATCATCTTTCCAATATTATTTAAATCAATCGCCTCTGCTAGTTCAAAAGCTTCTTCTATCGCATTAGGTTTAATACTTTTATGTGTTTGCACTTTGTCCCAATGACATCCATCAGGATCTCTCAATCTTCTTATGATTTCTATCAAATCTCCGAAGGTATAATAATCACGACTTAAAAAATTTGCTGCCTTTATTATTAATCTTTCTACACAATTTAAATCCTTGGCTAGTACTTCTGTCATTTTACCAGATTCATTATCAACTAACACACACTGACAGTTTTCTCCGAATTGTGATAATATTTTTTCTTTAACTTGCATAAAATTCTCAGCAGTAATTCCTTCCAAAATAATTGGGAAATTTCTTTCAAAGCTGTTAATTTCTCTTTTAATAAAATCATCAGCAATTATAAAACTAAATGAATTCATGGCGCCCTCCAAATACTTGATTAAAATTATAAACTGTATAAAAAATATACTCAAGCAAGTTGCCTAAAACTATATTTTTCATTATTTTCCCCCAGAAAGAATATTCGCTTTCTTACAAGTACAATCGAAAATTATACTTACTATGATACTTGCTTTATAAAATCAATTTATAACCAATTGCCATCATTACTGTTTTTTGTATCTGTCTGTGTTATAATTGTTTTAGGTTAATTTGCTTTGCAATCCTTTAATTAAAGCTTATTAATTATTAAATGCGAAAGAGGACTTTGATGAGATTAACATTTTTAGGCGCAGCTAGAGAAGTTACTGGAAGTTGTTATTATTTAGAGGTATCAGACTGTAAAATTTTAATTGATTGTGGAATGGAACAAGGACCTGATTTGTATGAAAATCAAGAAATACCCGTTCCGGCGAGTGAAGTAGATATTATACTACTAACACATGCACATATTGATCATTCAGGACTCACCCCACTTTTGTATAGAAACGGCTTTAGAGGCGCTGTTTACATGACATCTGCATCAATGGAACTTTGTGAAATAATGTTACTTGATAGCGCACACATTCAAGAATTTGAAGCAGAACAACGCAATAAAAAAAGTAAGAAAAACTCTCCATCATACTACGCACCCCTCTACACTCAAGAAGATGTACTAGGACTTGTAAAGCATTTCAAAGCTATCGATTATGAAAAACCTACACAAATATGGGATGGCGTAACCGTTACTTATTATGACGCTGGACATCTTTTAGGTTCCGCGTCCATTGAAATATCAGCAACAGAGGACAATGAAACTAAGACGATAGTGTTTTCTGGAGATATTGGAAACCGAAACAAGCCCATAATTAAAAACCCAACTTACTTAACAAAAGCAGACTATGTAATAATGGAAAGTACTTACGGAGACAGAAAACATAGCCATGTAGATAATTATGAGGAGCAATTAGTAAATATCTTAATTGATACTTTTGACCGTGGCGGCAGTGTCATTATTCCTTCGTTTGCTGTAGGCAGAATGCAAGAACTCTTATATTTCCTTCGCTTAGTAAAGGAAGATTCGAAAATAACCAAATATAAAAACTTCAAGGTCTATGTTGATAGCCCACTTGCGATTAGAGCTACTCATATATTCCGCAATAATTATTCAGATTATTTTGACCAGGAAACAAAGAATTTAATTGCAAATAATATAAACCCATTAGAATTCAAGAATTTAAAGATGAGTTTAACTGCAGATGACAGCAAAAATATACAGCTGGAGAAAGGATACAAGGTTATAATCTCAGCTTCTGGCATGTGCGAGGCAGGAAGAATTCGACACCACCTAAGAACTTATCTCCCTGGCTCGAAAAATACAATTGTTTTTGTTGGATATCAAGTCCCCGGCACGCTCGGTAGAATAATACTAGATGGTGCAAAATCTGTAAAATTATTTAATGAAAACATTCCAATTAATGCAAAAATAATTCAAATGCAAGGAACAAGTTCGCATGCAGATATGGATGATTTACAAATATGGGCAAAGTCTTTCGATCCTAAACCTACAAGGATTTTTATAACCCATGGTGATGAAGAAACTTCCATTTCTTTTGCCGAAACACTTAAAAACACCCAGCAACAAAATGTATGTATCCCATATAATGGCACCATATGGGATTTAATTACTGATGAGAGTATTTTTGAAGGCAATAAGCAAATTAAACGTCGAACAGATAGACAAGCTAGAAGGCGATATCATGTAAAAATTTCTGGTGTTTATGGCAAACTTTTAGATGCGCTAGAAAAACTGTCTGAATCGGTTAAGAAAAATGAAGGTTTAGAAAACAGAGAACTTCGTAAATTCACGGCAGAAGTTGAAGCGCTTGCTCAAAAATGGGATCGAGATATTTAATAATACTCAAAACCACTTGCCTAACCACTTACAATTTTAATATAGGTTTAGGTTTTATAACGAATGCCTTTTTTAATACCTAATCTAGTTTGTTATTCAGTTTAAATAATTCTTCGACTATTAGATTATATTTAGCGCTATACTTCCCATCTTTGAATACAAATCGATTAATCACAGAATTAACAGTTAAATCGACTGCTTCTTCGATCTTCTGCACAATAGTATACAGACCAGCTAAAGACACTTTAAAATCAACTGGATTTTCAAGTAAATCCTTCCCTATGAATCCAATTTCCTCTCGGTTTATATATAAAGTGCCCTCGCCCATCTTCTCATATTCAAATGACGTGTTGTCCATAGAATACCAATAAACAGGTTTGGATATTTCAAAATCATCTTGAGATATCTCCTTAACAATAGATTCTTTCTGATAATCATACCAGGTGTCAAGTCTATCATATATAGGTTGTACAGCCTCATTAACTGCTTGAAACTGCCCATATTTATTGTACATAACTCTATATCCACAAGCTTTGCAGAAAATATCATCACCTTTCGTGTCCATTTCATATTCCACACCACACTTAGGACATTTATACAAAACATATTGCATTCCTTCTGCCGAATTAATACACCTATATTGTAGTTTATTTGATATCCGATACTCGTTATCATTATACTTAAATTTTTCAACCAGCACTTTATGTATATCTTCAGATGACAAGCGCTCAATTTGTTCTTGTGTAAATAATAATTCAGACCTATATGTAATCTTTCCACTGCGAATCAAATGCGACCATCTTGGTTTAACAGAATAGCCACCGTATGCATGCGAAAAAACAACAGGTACATTTAATAACTTAATTAATTTTGCAATAGCTGGAGAAATGTAGTGGAGATTCCTACCGTCTATTGATATTTTCCCTTCTGGGAATAATGCAATAGAACAATCTGATGCTACGGCCCTCTTTATTGCCTTTACACTACTTAAATCTAAATCAAATTGACTAATAGGGATCATCCTAAGACCCTTACGAAATACATTAAGCCACTTCCAACTTAACACATCCCTACCGCATACAACATTTAATCTTTTCTTTCTAACGGCTAAAAAACTAAAAGCTACGTCCATAGGTGTACTATGCGTTCCAAGCGCAAGAACAGGACCTTTAATTTTATTAATCTCTGGGTCTTTTTTAAATCTAACATTAACTAGAAAAACAGATAAAAACCTTAGTAGTGCTTTAACAAAATTATAAGTTAAAACATTTGGGTTTTTTTGCTTTGCTGCCTTCTTCATCAGTCACCTCTATAAATATTATCTTACTTTAAATTTTCTGGATTTAACGCCACTAGTTCAGGTAAAACAAACCTTCCGTCTTTTCTTATTAACACATCGTCAAAGTAAATTTCTCCACCACCATATTCTGGAGTTTGTATTAATACAAGATCCCAATGTATGGCACTTTGGTTCCCGTTGTTACATTCATCGTAACAAGAGCCTGGTGTAAAATGAATTGAACCAGATATTTTTTCATCGAATAGAATGTCGCACATTGGATGATTAATATAAGGATTAACTCCAAAAGCAAACTCACCAATATATCTAGCACCTTCATCTGTATCTAGAATCTTGTTTAGAGCTTCAGTGTTATTCGCAGTTGCCTCTACTATTTTCCCATTTTTAAATACAAATCTCACATCCTTAAACTCTATTCCGTTTTCAACAGATGGAGAATTATATGCAATTACGCCGTTTACACTATCTCTAACTGGAGCTGTATATACTTCTCCGTCAGGAATATTACGAAGTCCAGAACATTTCTCACTACCTATACCTTTTATGCTAAAAGATATATCAGTACCGTTACCCACTATCCTTACTCTATCCGTTTTGTTTATTAATTCACAGAGTGGATCCATAGCTTTATCCATTTTTGCATAATCTAACGTGCATACATCAAAATAGAAATCTTCAAATGCATCGGTCGAAGTTTTAGCAAGAGCGGCCATTCCCTCATGTGGATATCTTAGCACCACCCACTTTGTCTTTTTGACTCTTATACAATGGTGTACTGGATGATTATATTCCTTATCAAAAATAGCCATTTGTTTACTTGGTACGTCAGATAGTTCAAAAGCATTGTTACCTCCCCTTATACCAATATATGCATCCATTTCATTCATTTTCATTGAATCAAATTGGGCCATTAAGGTAGCTAACTCTTCAGTCATTCCCATATTGATTGCTCGCGTTACTCTATTTTCGAATAAATTAACAAATGGAAGTCCACCGGCAGCGTAAACTTTTTCCACTAAAGGACATACTAATTCGTACCCTACATTTCTGGCTTCAATTAAAACCTTTTCGCCTTTTTGCACTTTACAAGAATAATTGACCAGTACATCTGCTAATTTATCAAGTCTAATATCTCTCATTGTTTTCTCCTTTTAATGTTGGTTTTCTATACGGAACTAAAATTATACTAATTTTCATCTTTTACCGCTTCAGTAGTTTCTTTTTCAATCTGTTTATCTACTTCCTTTTTTTCCTTTTTATCAACAACCTTTTCTTTTGACGTAGAAGACACTTTTTTAGCTGGAGTTTTTGCTTTGGTTTGTTTAGCTTTTGGTTCTGCCTTTTTACGCTCTTTAATTACAGGATATCTTAAGTTAGCTTTTTTAATATCAATCAGTAGATTGTAATATAATGCAGCGTCATATTTAGCCATCTCCAAATCCATATCGACACAAAACCCACATTCTTTCGGGGTTGCTCCTGGGATGTCGCCTTCAAATTCTGCTGCATAATCAAAAGTTCTTTCTAATAGTGGTAAGATATCCTCAGGGGTTAAATCGCCTAGCATTATCAAATAAAAGCCTGTTCTACACCCCATAGGCCCAAAGTAAATAATTTTATGTCCCCACATACTATCGTTGCGTAAATAGGTAGCGATAATATGTTCTAGAGCATGTATTGAGCCAGTTTCCATAACTGGTTCTTGATATGGTCTTTTCATCCTTAAATCAAATGTGGTTATAACCCCATTGCCAATCATATACTTATCGGATACATATAAACCACACTTCAATTTTAAATGATCTATTTTAAAACTATTAATTTGCTCCATAAAAACTCCTTCCAACTTTTTACTTATTATATTAAAAACCCCTCTACTATATCAAGTTATTTTATGTATAACTAAAACGTAGCTTACTAAAGAAACATAACCACCCTTTAAGTCAAGGATGGTTATGACATAACTTTATTTTTATAATTTAAACACTACTTAGTACACTCGTTTTAAACATAATATACTATGTACTAGCCTACGGTGTTGGGATCTTTTATATTTCTCACTGTATATCTTGGATATAACTTAATGCTAAATCTAAACTTGTCATCAGGATCAACTTCATACAGCAACTCTTCATCCACACACCAAGCATCAAACTCATACTCATTAGTTTGACTATAATGTCTCATTTTACCATCAATTAACTGCGAGTTTGCCTCAATGCCACGTAGGCGATCTTTCGTTAGTGATGGTTGTCTATCGTCGCCATCATCATTTATTATTATCTCACCAATTTCCTGGCCTGACTCAAGAGTAACAATTTCAAACTCCTTATAGTCAGCAGAGATTACTTTATGATCTCTAATTTTCTGAATATCACTACTTGGGTAAGTCGGTGGCTCGCTAGTTTCTGGATTTGGGGTCCAGCCTTTACTACTGTCGTAATACTTGCTGAAGTTTTCTATTCTTCTAAAGTTTATTTCAACAGTTCCACTCATATGCCTTAACACATCTTCGTGCGCGTTTAGTAACCGTGAAAGAGCCCACTCAGTATCGTACACCTTTTCACAATATATTATTTCGCCTTCACCATGTTTAGTAGCATAATGGGCATGGCTTTTAGGATTATCATCGTATTTTAAATCTTGCTTAATTTGGCACTCATCTGGTGGAAGCGATGGGTCGTCTTGACACTCATACTTTTTCCTTATAAGTTTTTCTTCAAAATATACATCAACAGTATCATCAGTAGACTTCCTTTTCTTATCATAATTTTCATAATCGACACTTAGTGTATCGTCAATATTACTAGTTACTCCTTTCCAGTTATTGTTTTTCGCTGATACCATTTGATCTGCAACATCGCTCTTACTGTAATCACTGGTAATGTTTTTATACATAGCTACAGTTCTACCTAAATCTTCGATTTTTTCGCCTACAGCATTTACATGATATTTTTCAGGAGCAGGATTAGTTTGTTCTGCAAATGCATCAATGCCGTCCACTGGATATTCGAAGCCCTCAGTTGCAACTAACCTTTCTAGTTTCTTTCTTTGTATGACTTGTGTTTTCTTATTACTTTGCATTTCACTTAAATAATCAGCACTATATGACTTAATTTGATACTGTAAGGCGTAGATTAAATCAGAATCGGTTTTGCTCTTATGTTTTAACATATATTGTTGAGTCTTTAATTGCTCTATCTGCATCCTAACTTTTTTGATTTGTTGATTTGCTTGTTTTTGCGTCTTTGAATCTAGACTCTTCCAATCTCTTGCAGCTTTATTATATCTTCTTACATTATCGTCATTTCCGCTATACTCATAATTAATGTCAGATAATTTTAATGTGGATGCTATTCCCACATTTAGCCCATCTAGAAGTTCGTCTGTGTATTTAGTTGTATCGTTTAATAGCGGATAACCTATTCCATCAGCAAAACCAACTCCAACATATATCTCTCTATCAAAATCTTCTTGCCTAGTTTGAAATTCATATTGTGCCTTGTAATATGCTTTATAGAAATCTGCAGTATAACGATATGCTTCTTTATAAAACTTTCTGTCATAATCTCTAAACTTAAGCGCGTCATTATGATCTTCAAAATATTCTTTGTGACCTAATCTCAAATATTCTCTATAATCGGCATCATTTAGTACTTTATATTCATTTTTTTGATATTGGTATGTATAACCATATACTTCCATTACTTTATCCTTTTTAGTTGGTCTCCAAATTCCACCAACCACATCGGGCAGTGTAAGGTCAGCAAATGCTAAAAAGTTAGACAACATACTATAATCAAAGATTTCATCTCTCATATAGTTTTTAAACTTATCAGAATTGATTTTTGTTTTTGTGGTCGTAGGCGATCCAAGAGCTGGATTTGTTTCTACACTCTCATAAGCGGGAATCATAGTTTCTTCCACAACTTGTAGTTGATATGTCATATATTCCATCTGGAATCTCGAAAACATGTCACCTTTATCTTCAAATATTTTGAAAATTTCGCCATATATCTTACGTTTTTTTAGTTTAGCTAAATCTTCCCATTCATCTTCAGTTTTTCCAAATGCAGTATCTCCATCTGGCGTATCTTTATAGTCTTTAAAGTTATCGCGTATGTCAGCTATTTCATCTAAATTTTCATAATCGAATATTGCACTTCCATTTCCAATTGTTAAAGGATATCTTCTATCATCAACATCTTGTCTGGGATCGCTATCACGTGGATCTTCATATGCTTTGTATGTATCATCATCTCTAGTTATGTATTCAACTAATTTAACCATTCTCGCTTGATCGATTCCAGCTAAAGACATTCTCTCTATAATTCTTGCAGCATCTGCATAACAGAAGATTTTTGTAACTGTAGTCGTCTTATCGTCTACCCATTCCTTGCCACCATTTTCAGGAGTAAACGTTACCTCCTTAAAATAAGGGGTATCAAAAGGATAATACTTATCATTTGACCACTCCTCACCTTCTTCAACAAAGTCTACCCTCGACTCAGTTTGTTTATTCGCTATTTTCTGCGTTTCGGCTGCTTGAACTTCTGTGCCATATGTCGCCTTTGGAACATTTAAATAACTTTCCGCACCATAATTAATCAAATTAGGCAACGGTTTTATTATCTCTCTTACCCGATTATTGTCATTTGGTCCATTTGGTTGCGGATTACAACCTGAAACAAATATAGCAAGTACAAGCACTCCTACTACAATAGCTAAGATTAATGACAAAATTACTTTCTTTTTCATTTTCAATCTCCTTTACTCGTAAACATTAAAAAGACTTTTGTTGGTTATTTTATTTTATAATATGTATTTTTTCTCCATTACCTTGTTTAAGGTAATCATACATAGTTATCCTTCAATTTAATTATACCATAATAACCATATGGAGTAATTATTTTTTATTTAAACCCATTTATGAACTATTTACGGTTCTATTGCTACGACCATTATATAAACACATCATTTTTAAGGAGCATGTGCATCATATTGTGTTTATAATGGCAATATAAGTAAGTATCTTCACTCTCTCACTTCGCTAGATTCTATTATTCATAAGCATTTATGGTTCTGGCGCTACCATCATAATATTAGCATATCGTCTCCAAGAGTCATGTGTACTATATATACTTAATGCAGTGCTATCAGGAACATATATGGCTGTTACACCTGATAATGTATCTGCTGACCCTAACGTACAAGGAGTTTGACTTAGGAGCGTCAGTGTTTGAACGCCACTGCCGTAAAATGCATTCATTCCAATGTGAGTAACTTCTGCTGGTACCGTGTATGAAGTTGCCATTCCTTTGAAGAACAATAAATTACCACCTACTATGTATGCATCATTATTATCTAAAGCAGCATACCAAGGCGTCCCTGCAAATGCATCTATGCCAACTGCTTTTACATACCCTGTAAGAATTACAGTATTTAACGAGGTGCAATTCTTAAACAGCTCGCTTGGTATTACAATATTGTTTATTACTGATGAGAAATCCACACTAGTAATAGAGGTGTTGTTGTAGAATGCGTGTTTAGCGATATATGTAGTTGTTGATGGTAAGACAACTTCAATATCCGTTGCAATATATGCTAAAAGCTTGCCTCCTTCTAACATAATAAACTTTGCGTCTTCATGGTTTAAAGAGTAATTAATTAACCAAGGCGTTAAAGCAAAAGAACTAGCGCTCAAATCTTGTAATGAATTATTCAAAGTAACATTTGCTAGCATCGTACATCCTGAGAACTCCCCATCCACAAGCGTTTCTATACTTGTCTGACTTAAGTCTAAACTAACAATTTGCGTATTATTTTGGAATACGTATGGATATATACCAGTTATTCCTGAAGGAAGAACTACATTTGTTAAATCAGCTAGTTGAGAGGCAAATATCTTATTATTGTATTTGGGATAGTTTCCAAGGGTTCTAATCCAAGGAGTTCCGTAAAACGCATTTTTACCAATATATGGGTTTCTAGGTAAACTCACCGTTCCAAGCGATGTACAACCAGAAAATGAATTTTCAGGAATTACAAACTCGTTTTGAGATGTGTTACTGAAGTTCACTGAAACAATTGCCTTGTTGTTAGTAAAGATACCTTTGGCCATACTTGTAATGGTGTTTGGAATAGATATTGTGGTACTTGAGCCAATATACATAAGCAGTTTGTTGTTTATTGATACGTATAGTGTAGATAATGAACTTATCCAAGGTGTATTAGCAAAAGCTTTCTTCCCCACTTCATCTATATATTCTACTAATGCTACATTTGCTAACTGTCTGCTCGATAAAAATGCCTCTTTTTCTATAATTATCGGATCATTTCTATCTTCAAAAGATAAACTTACTACTGATGAACCTTTAAACGCACCAGCTAAAATTCTAGTTACATTCGCAGGAATGATTAAATCTTCAATTTCGCCTTTATATCCTACTAACATGTGGTTAATAATTAATAACGAATTATCTTGTAAGTCAGCATAATATTTCGTATTAGAAAAAGTGTTAGTTCCTAAATGACTAATAAAGCTTGAGTTAACAATACTATCGAGATTAGTACAACCATAGAATGCAAAATCTGCTAATATTACATTACTGTTATCAAACTGTAGTGTAGTAATTAAGGTATTATTTTTGAATACATAATCTGGTATATATTCAACATTTGATGGAATGGTTACAGTTGTGGTAGTTAATTTACAAGCTACTAGTATACCGTTTACCACTACATAAACATCACCTTCCGCTGAAAGTTGATTATTTAACCAAGGAGTACCATAAAATGCATTAGCGCCTATCTCTTTTATTTTCGAATTAAATGTGATATTAGCTAGCGAACTTGCTCCTTTGAATACATTTTCTGGAAGGGTGGAGATTTGGCTTTGTGACAAATCTATAGACACAATGCTAGTATTATTCTCAAACACATTGGCTGCTATGCTCTTTATTCCAGAATTAAGCACCACACTCGTATTCGTGCCATTATATTTGATAAGGTTTCCGTTTCCAACTATAACAAATTCAGTCATATTGTTTGTAAACCACGGCGTTCCTTCAAATGCGTAGGATCCTATTGTAACACCAGAGCTTAAGGATACATTGGAAAGAGCAGTACAACCATAGAAAGCATTGTTAGGAATATGTATAGCTTTATTAATGTTGATACTCGTGAGATTTCTATTCCCTCTAAACGTATATTCGCAAATTTCCGTAGTTTTATCTGGAATCGTTACTTGAGTATTGGTTCCCACATATGTTAGTAACCTGTATATACTCTCATAAGTGTCTTCATATACTATGAAGCCACCACCAACTACCTGATTATTCAGCCAAATAGTTCCAGTAAATGCTTCTTTATCTACGTATTTTATACTTTCAGAAAGTTTTACATTTGATAAGCTCGTACATTCTGCAAATGAACCAGCTTCTATCCGTGTAAGAAGAGAATACTTATTAATTTCTAATGATGTAATATTCTTGTTACCTGCAAACACATACGGATATATTGTCTTTACTTCTTGAGGAATCACAATACTTGTAGAATCACCATTGTATGCTATCAATAGTCCATTAATGATTACCAAGTCTGTTTGTGCATTAAGCCAAGCGGTGTCCTTAAATGCATCTTGACCAATACTTGTAACAGTCTTTGGTATATTAACAATTTCTAATAGAGACGAACATCCCGAAAATGCTGCGACTGGGATTATATCTATTTTGGAAGCTTCATCAAATTCAACTCTTGTAATATCAACATTACCTCTAAGTGCATCTGTGCTTATAGAAGTTATATTTCTGTTTATGTATACATTACTACTTAAGCCCTTATACTTGATTAATATACCAGATAGTGTATTTCCACCCGTAGTGACATAGTCATTTTGAACATTGTTTAACCACTTTGTACCTGTTACTGCATCTCTGCCTATTGATTTTATGTTGCCGTGCCAATTTATATTTTCAACAGAATACCAATTTTTCGCGTACTCGCTAACAATTGCAGTCGTATTAATATCAAAAGATAATGTCACAATATTGGGTAAAACCTTGTCTTTTCCGATTAAGTCTTTAAGAGCAGTTGCTCCATTAGATGTAAATGTAGTCACTGAACTCTTGGATAAGAGATTATACATATCTTTTTGTGGTATTCGAGCACTTGGTTGTAATATGATTCCCGCAGGTATGTTTGGTGAGCCTGAATCATATAAAGCACCATCTGTAATAGAATAAATGTCTGGAGTAATTTCAAATGATAATGTCGGGCTTTGCTTATAGATAACTTTTTTACCATCTAAGCGCATAAAGTGAGTAGCCGTATTTTCAAATACAGTACCTTTAAACGCATCTTTCCCAACAGACTGAAGGTGTGGTGTTTTAGCCAAGCTTGAGCTCAAAGGAACAGTGCTTAATGATGTGCACCCCTCAAATGCTAAGTCCCCTATATGTGCTAATAAAGATGCCTCCGCACCCCAAGAGATATTTGCAAGTGAAGTTAGTCCCCTAAACGCCTCTGAGGCAATTATTTTTATATCTGCTGGTAAATTAATAACTGTAACACCTGCATCACCTAAGTACTTAACAACAGTCCTTCCTTGCACCTGTGGTCCTGATAGTATTAAAAGCCCATCAGCGCTTACAGTAAACTTTGTCCCCTCAAACGCGGACTGAGCTACATTTCTTAAAGAATTTGGAGAATTAAATTCGTTTAAGTGAGTGCATCCTTTAAATGCATACTCTAGTATGGTAGTAGCTTTACTATCTACAGTAAACCTAATACTCGTAACACCTAGACTGCTTGACCAGTCCCAATCTCCCGTTCCTTCGTTTTTAGTTGCAGTACTAAATGCACCTGTATTTATGATTTCTACATCCCCTGGAATTACCACACTCGTAGCATTTCCTTTATATTTATATAAAATCTTATCGCCCACAACGAGCATATCTTTTCCGTATCTTGCGCTATCATAATTGGCAAACCAATAGGTAGTTTCAAATGCATTCACTCCTATTCTTTCTACACTCTTTGGTACGCTAATTTGACTAATATTAGCCCAGCCTTGTAATAACTCTTCAGCTACTTCTATTGCCCCATCTAGAATGCCCACTGCGGTTAAACAATCTGGTCTATAGTTATGAGGACCTTCGCCTGTCAAAACTATTTCAAGTAAACTATCAAGCTTTACATTACCTAGGTAGTTAATAGTAGTAATACCCTCGTTGCGAATTATGTCTGTTAGTTCTTTACCTGTTATTTTGCGCTCCGCTAAATTGTTAGTCTTTTTCACAGTTATTGTTCTTGCTTCACTTAAATTAGAAAAACTATATTGTGTTACCGAATCGTCTAAATTTATGGTAAATGCGTTAACTGTAGACATTAAAACATTATTAGCTAAGTCAGTAATTATGTAAGTGGTTGGCCCATTTTTAATTTCTTCTGGAATTACAACATTTTTAGTTTCAGTTACAGATACTACTGGACATCCGGTATAATCAAATGTATCTTTTTGATAACTTGGTGTGTCATTAGGTATTTGATATGATATAGTGACATCACGATACCAATGCAATTTTGACTTGTCGATACCACTTCCCGAATCTATTAGATAAATTTGACTTCTAACATCTAAAATCACATTGCCTGTGGCATCCTTTCTCATGGCTCTACTTACTTCTTTTTCAATAAGTGGGACATTTGGCTCAACCTTAGTAGCAGTGACATATGAACTCCAATCAGGAGCTGCGTTAACTAACCCTTGTACAGTGGAATTCTTTACAAAGATTTCCTTCCCGTTATCCATTGTAAAACTATCATTTCGTACTGTTGGGATAGGATTTTCATGTGCTAAAAATATCTTAACTAGGTTAGTAGCTCCGTTAAAAGCTAAGCTTTCAATTTTTGTAACACTAGATGGGATATATACGATTTCAATTTGCTGATTATTTTTAAACACACTATGTCCAACTGTTTTTACTGCAGATGGCAATCTTAGTACACTGTCTGCGCCTTTATAATCTACGAGCATTCCGTCTAGCACTAGAATAAAATCCTCGTCTAGATTGTTCATCCATCCCGTCCCATTAAATGCATTATCTTTAATGGTTGTGATGCCTATATTCAAATTTCCAATAGCTTCTGTAGAAAGATTGTTTTCCAACGGGGTTATTATAGTTTCATCAGCTACTTCACTTAAAATATTGATATGTTCAACTCCAACGCAACCGTCTAAAAACTGGGTTTCTATAGTTTCTTGCCCTGCTAAAATATTCACCGTTTTAATTTGCATTGGTAGTATATTACCAGCCAGTATGTATTTCATACTGTATACTGACGCAGTATTTAATACTGAAAGCTGGCTATTAGCAGTCATAAGCGACCGTAGTATACCTCCGTCAATAGAAACGGCAGCCTGGTTTAGTGCGTTAATTGATAACTGTTCTAGCTTAGTAACACCTGCAAAGGAGTGAGATTTAACAGACACATTTAATCGCAAAGTTAGTTTTGTCGTCTTCCTAGAAAATGCATTATTAGCAATTTCGGTCACGCCCATACTACTAAGGCTCTCTGGAACTATACACTCTACTCCATCTTCACAGCTCTTTATTATTTTTATTCCAGTTACGCTACCATCTGAATAAACCCATTTAGCCTTATTATTCTCCCCGTAATTAATAGCTAGTCCTGTAACATAATTAACACTAATACCTTTAGAATATTGCAAATCCTCATATTTATTCCTATCAACACCTTCTAAACCATCATCAACATATAACTCAATACCAGGGATAGATACACCTCCCTGTTGTCTTCTTAAAGTATTACTTATAAAATCAGCACCAAGAAAAGGAGAAGAAGTGCCAAATATTACTAATGTTCCAAGTTTGGTCGAATTTTCAAAAGCGTAGTTTTCTATTCGTTCAATTACACTTGGTAGCACAACTGCTTCTAGCGAGTCACAATTACTAAACGCCCTAACTCCTACGAACTTCCAATTGGAATTTGCTATATCTTCTGGAATTACATGAGTTATGTGCGTATTTCCATAAAACGCTCTATCCATGACTCTTTTTACGGTAGTGGGAATCATAACAACAGTTGATGAAGCTGTACTCTGCTTGTACGTATAAACGATGCCATCGCCTATGATAACCAAACCGCTGGGTTGGTTAGCCAGCCATTTCGTACCTGTGAAAGAATCTTGACCTATACTAGTCATAGTAGATGGTAGTCCAGAAACCATATTGCTCGGATTACCAGCTTCAGACTTATAAAAATTAGCTAAATTTTGTGCGCCATAAAATGCACTTTTGCCAATAATATTAAGTGTATTTCCTAAATTTGAGTGGGATTTAATGTAAACCCTCTTGAGAGAGAGTGCGCCACTAAATGCATTATCTTTAATTTCTCTTATGCTAGTATCAAACCTAACCTCTTCTATATACCTACAATTTCTGAACATTCCCTCTGCTATATAATCGTATTGTTCAATAATTTCTACTTCCTTTAAGTTGGTTGGTGGCTCTCCTCCAAAGAGTTCATAGAGGGTTTTATTTGATGTAACAGTAAGTTTCTTTAATGTATTTCCCGCTTTTCTATATACATAAGCCAAATCAAAATTGCTTGTAGGAATTGTTTCTAATATTTTCAAGGTAATGTTTTCTAATAAAACAGCTTGAGAAAATGCATCTTGTTCAAAAGATACCGTAGATTCAAAACTCACTTGTCTAACCCTGGCGTCAAATGCATAATTTAATATCCGAGTAACATTTTTTGCATTCCCTACACCAGGTATATATAAACTAGAGGGTATATTTACTATCGCATTATCACCAAGATACTGTATTAATTGCACTCCTGCTGTCCCATCTAACTTGAAAGACCACAAATGATCTATAGATATGTTTTGTATGTCAATAATTTTACCTTCTTCGTAATATGCTCTCCAATTAGCATTTGCGCTAGTAGTGCCATATTTAGCTGGGTTTTTGACATATATTTTTAGACCATTATAAGTTTCGTCATTCCTATAAAATACATTAGAGCCTAAATTGATAGGATTCTCACCATTAAAGTATGCATATATTAGTTTTTTGCAATTACCAAATGCAAAATCTTCTACATCTCTAACACTCGCAGGTATATTTACACTAAGCAGTGAAGAGCAACCATAAAATGCCTTTTCACCTATTCTTGTCAATGTATTAGGTAAAACAATACTTGTTAAAGAAGTGTTATCTATAAAGGCAAAAGATTCTATTGATTCAAGTTGAGTCCCTTCTTTGAATGTAACACTAACTAAACTCGTACATCCTTCAAAAGCATTACTTGATATTGTTCTAACGGATGCTGGTATTGCTATTGTCTCTAGTTTGGTACATTGTTTGAAGGCGTCGGGTGCAATTTGATACAAGGTGTTTGGCAAACTAATACTGACTACTTTACTAGCCAAAACGGGATTGCTATATACTGCAGCATTACCAATACCTACCACTGGTTTTCCATCATAATAGTTCGGGATCACTATTGAGGTGATTTCGCTAGAGACATTAACCATACTAGAAACGATATATCCTGTACCATCTTGGTTAAGAATGTATTCTATTCCCGAAGTCGCACCAGCCGTGACGCTCTCCCATCTTGCAAACACAGTATAGCTAGAAGTCAAGGGACGATACGCTCCCCCTCCTACGGTACTGTTTGGATCGGTGTTCTTTACATCCCATCTATTTGTAAGCTCTGCTTCTTCATACCACCCTAAGAAAACAAAATTTGCTCTCTCTGGTTGTGGTTTTGGAATAACAGGTATGGAGTTATGTTTTGCGGTATATGCATTTGGTTTGTTTGTTACCGGATCAGTGGTATTAACATTGAATGTAACCGTATAATTGTTAATTGTATATCTTGCCTCAAAATCCGATGCTTCTCCATAGACATAAAATAGATTACCTGGGAACGCTATTGATTTCACATCTCCAGATATGGCCGAATCTATCCACCCGTGCTCTGCATCCATCCTTACTCTGGTGTTATACAACATCCAACCATCTTGGCCTAATCCATTATTTTCATTACCGCCCCTATAAATCTGATCTTTAAATATGATCAAATTTCCACTGTTATTATCGAAGTAGTGGATGCCTGTTCCAGTGTACGCTTCATTCGTCAGTACCCAGTATTTTTGATTACCCACTGTCGTACGGTCAATATTAAATCTTGTTGTACGCCAACCGTCAAATTTATGACCAGTTCTGATAGGATCAATAATTTCAACTGACTCTATTCCAAATGATACATATTTATTGAACTCATCACTTTTATTTATATTGGGTAGTTTTTCATCACCGCTGTATAAATTGGTAATCGCAATTTCGTATGTATTTTTTTCAAAATGCGGTTTTAGTAATATGTCTTCTTTTACCTCACTTGCGCTTGGTGGCGGAGGATTTGGATGTGGGTGTGGATTCACACGATACACATCCCATCCAGTAAAGGTATGCCCTTCTTTATATGGAATAGATACACCTGAATTATTAAACAGCACCTCGGCGTTTTTGCCATATTCCACATGTTCCAGTTCATATATTATGGTACTATTGTCTTTATCATACCACTTGACCTTAAAGGTCTTATACTTGAACTTGACAACAAATGTTTTATTTTCAGTTACTTCTTGATTTAACTGATTTTCAGGCTCCCAACCTAAAAATATTTTACCTACTCCATCTAAATTTTGTTCAGCTGTGTTATCTGGAGTAGCTACTTCTTGCCCCGGATTAACTACTGGTGGTCTAACAATCTTTTTGCCATGCGCTACACTTAACACTATATTCTCAACTTGAGAATCTATGTTGAATATTATGTCGTAAACTTTGATTGTATACTTGGGCTTTATGACGTAATTTTTATTTATTGGATTGATGTTCCAATATGCCATCGACACGCTCGTTTCACTATACGAACCGCTTTCATAAATATACCACGCACCCGTATAGCCTACCTTTTCAGGTACGGCTGGCATATTACCAAGCTTTTTACCTTCCACCACGGGATACTCGGCAATTGCTTGTTCACTTTCTTCTTCTTCAAATTTTACCTTGTATATGTTTAACCATTTAGCATAAATTGAAATGGTATCTTCTTGTTTAATTACGCTTTCCGATAAAATCCATTTTTTTGAAATATCATAGCTGTTATCGGTGTACCAGTTATCAAATTCATATCCCGTCTTAACAGGTATAGGCTCGGCAATTTCTATTGTGCTATCAAACTTAGCAGTGGTTTTGTAAAAATTATCTCCTTCTGGACTTACGTAACCATTGTCGGGGTACACACGTACTTCCACATCTTTAGGAATATATCTAGGTCTTACCACCGTGTTTTGAGTTATGCATTCAAAATCGTTTGCCCATCTTCCAAGCGTTTCATCAAATGTATATCCATACTTCAGAGGAATAAGTTTTGGTTGTTCAAGTTGTTCTGGATCAATTGCGCTCTCACCATATTCTACCAATTGCTGGTCGATAACAGTACCGTCTTCAGCCACAAATGTCACAGTGTACTTTTGTTTTGTAAAATGGGCAGTTACATATAGTGGCGTAGTGATATTTTTAAGGGCATCTCCAGTTAAACTCCAAGTCGCACCATAACCTGTCATATCGGGTGGAGTAGGATTTTCTATACTTCCGCCGATAGGAACAAAAAACTTACCATAAACTATGTATTCCGAACCATCACGTGTTATTCTTTCTTCCAAGTCTGGGAATTTTTCAGCATGCACTATATCTATTAGATAATGCACTGGGAATGTTTTTGTCCACTTAGCAAATAATGTCAAGTTACTTTCGACAACATTCAAATCAAAATCCCACTTTATGGTTAAGCCTGCATCTTTATACCACCCATCAAACCTATATCCTTCCAAAACTGGAGCATTTGGTCTATGATTTACGCTTATTACATTGCCCGCAATAATTGTTATTGGCTGAATAATATCCGTTGATGGAGCTAAATTGAATGAGACTTCGCACTCCTTGGAGGCGTAAACGGCGATGACAGTCATGTCATTAGTGATGTTGTTCAGCTCAGAGCTCCAAGACTCTGTGAATTTAGTTAAACCAATCTCTGTCGGAGGACTAATCGTTCCAAGAACATCTGCAAATTCTTCATACATATTAGTGCCATGCGGGATTTTTTCAACGGTCTCTATAGTTTGTAACTTGGCTTCTGAATCATAATAACAAAATGTTACCGTATACTCTTTGATGGTATAGATACTCTTAACCCGTATGTTGCCTGAATATATTCTGGTAAATACTTGTCTATCCCAGACACCAACATGTCCTTCCCAATCTGGTACAGAAGGAGCATCTGCTAATTCGTCTCCAATTTTTACATATTTAACAATTATCTCCCCATCGCTTGGGCCGCCGACAACTTCAAATGTAACAGGTACTAAATCCACCCATTTTGCGTAAATTGTAGTGTCTTCTTGAATAGTATCCACCGAGAAGTTCCACTTATTGATCTTTGCTATCTCTTTATACCAACCATCAAATGCTTTCTGTACACCATCTGGCTTTACGGGCGTGCCAGGATTTCTAACTGTTTTAAACATGCCTATCCTTTGACTCTCAACAGGCGTAGCTCCTTCCAAACCAACCTCAAACCTGACAGTGAAAAGAGTGGATGAATTTGCATCGGCAGCAACTTTTATATTGAATTTTGTTTGTGCGTTCTTGTATTCGACTACAACTTCTAAAACTTCTGTTTCTTTGGAGGTATCGAAATTTAATATCCTAATTTCATCTTTAATGTCAGATAACATCAATGCAGACTCAATCCCATCTGACCTTTTAACTAGGATTTTCATTCCAGTTATATCAAACTTATCGCCTACTGCATATTCAGTTTTATATTCGCTAGCGGGGTCTATAGAAATGCCTTCAATCGTTACACCAGAGCAAGCATTTAAGGAAAGTACCATAATACTTGCCAACACAATCAAAATGAAAACTAAAAAAAACTTTTTGGTCATTAAAGACTCCGAAACCTATAACTAGATAATTTAATTTTCGGCACGCTACGACATGATGCTATTTCTCTGCACGCGTGCGCACATTCATATATTTTTAATTATATATAAGTGCATGTTAAAAAGCAACAGATAAACTGTCTAGATTTAGTGTTAATATTGTGAACAATTTGTATGATAGTATGATTTTTATCTTTTTTACATCATATCAATATGCTTATAACAAAATTTACGCAAAGCAACTTAGATCAATTGCTCACCCCTCATAAAAATAGTGACTTTTACATTGACTGCTTCCTGTCTTTTATCATAACAGTATGCTTATAACAAAATTTACGCAAAGCAACTTAAAACAATTGATTGCCCTACATTAAAATTGTGTGTGGATGGTTACTTTTACATTGACTGTATCAAGTCTTGTGTCATATCAATATACTCATGGAAAAATTTACGCAAAGCAACTTAGTTCAATTGCCAACCCCTCATAAAAATAGCGACTTTTATATTGACTGTTTCGTGTCTTGTATCATATCAGTATGCTTAAACCAGAATTTGCACAAAGTGAATAAGTCTATTGATTACCTTTCATTAAAACGTTGTAAACGGTGGCTTTTTCATTGCTATTTCATAAAAAGCAAATTACCAAACTGCGATTGCTTTACCGAAAAGCGAGAAGGCAAAATTGCTTCTGTTGCCTATGCAAAAGACTAACCTTTTGGGTTCATAAAAGAGATATAATTTATTACAAAATACTGTTTAAAGAACACCGAGGCAGTAAAGGAAAGGGATACCTTTCAATACACAAAGGGATACCTTTTAGTCAATTATTACCTGATAGCAAAAACATTAAACAGTTCCTAATCCTACCACCGTAGACATGGAATTACCTGCGGATCTAATGCTAAATAATGCCCTGGCCTCACCTAAATCATTCCTACAGCATAACATTCCACTTCCCACTTAAAGAGCACACTATATGAGTTGAGTTGCAGATGTTTTTCCATAGTAAAAAATGTATATCATAGAAGTTCATTTATAGGGACGTTTGTATTCAACATAACCTACTCTCCCATAAAGCGACAATTGCTAATTCACACAACCAGCCATTCCTATAAAACGATAATTATTACAAGAAACTTTGTAAAAACCGAGCTACCTTCCGATTATAATCCTAACTATTCTACCGAAAAAGATTATTACTCGCCTTTTTTGGCAACTATAAAAGTGTTTTGCTTTTTAATAACGCATTTACAGTGTATAATATGTTTATACTTTGTACTTATTAAAGTAAAAGTGCAGCTATTCACACTTGCTTTTAGTACGAGCACGCCTTTTTAGGCATAATGACATAACAAGAAGAAGAGGGATTTATGGCTAAGTCAAACACAACAATCACTAAAGAAAAGAAATTTCTGACAATTGCTATTTCAGTTATTTTGATAATAGCATTTATTACTAGTACTGTTCTCTTTTCTGTATATTATTTCGGCAAATATTCGAAACATCCCCAAATAACAGAAAAGGCAAATAATATCATTTTGATGATAGGAGACGGAATGGGCGAAAAGCACATAGAGGTAGCCTCATTATATGAAGGAACCCCTATAACTATTAGCTCTAGCTTGCCTGAATATGGTTATGTCAAAACCCGGTCTTTAACCCCAGGCCCTACTGACAGCGCAGCATCGGCCACAGCTATGGCAACTGGTAAAAAAGTATGGAATCGTACTGTTTCTATGTCGAATGGGAAACCTTTAGAAACTATAACTGAGCTGGCTCAAAAACTTGGTAAAAAGACAGGGATAGTAACAACAAAATCAGTCACAGACGCTACTCCCGCTGCATTTTCTGCGCATGTAAAACATCGTAAATATGAAAGTGAAATTGCGCTACAACAAATAGAAAATTCTAAACTAAATGTCTTATTTGGACTAGGACAAGAATACTACGCCCCCTATTCAGACAAAGTAGCTAATGACACTAGAGATTATTTTACTAGTTTTTCTCAACTAAGTTCAGCAAGCAAAGAAAGTGTTTTTTGTATATTGCCAGACGACGGAATTAGTACCTTTAGCTTTTCTGAAGAGACACTTAGAGTTTTAACCGAGAAAGCGATTGACATCCTATCAAAAGACAATCCAAATGGTTTTTTCCTCATGGTAGAAGGAGCTAAAATTGACACTATGAGTCATGATAAAAACATGCAGGGCATGATAAATGAATTAATGGCGTTTGATGATGCTGTTGTCACCGCACTTCACTTTGCAAGAACTGATAAAAACACTACAGTTATAGTGCTTGCAGACCATGAAACTGGTTGGATTCGCTATCCTTCTGATGCAGAAGCTAATGACATAAGTGACAAATGGTTTAAAACGAGTACACATACAATGAGAGATGTTCCGTATTTTGCATTTGGACCTGGCGCATCTGAAATACCTGATGAAATTGATAATACAGATGTATTTTTGATAATGAAACAGCTATTTAATATACCCTAACCAGTATATCCTGTAGCTGTTACTTGGACAAGTAAACTAGGCTTTGATAAGCAATAGTTATTCAATACACACTGATATGCATAAAACCATGGAGGATTTATGAACCCTATTATCGCTAATGCTATTACTTGGGCTGGCAAATTAGGCTTTGATGAACATTGGATTAAAAAGATTCAATCTTACGATTCAAGTGTAGGACTTGTGCCTTTTGATGAAAAAAATAAAGAGCTTTTTGCTAGAAAAGACTATATGTTAAATCTCATATGTTATCTCAACTATTGTGATATTGCAAAAGCACACTATGAAGAAAAAAACATCCCTGATTACATATTAATCGACACTCTTTTAGACATAAAAATATGGGCATATAGACACAAGGAAATCTTTGGCGAATATGGTTTAAAAGAGATTAATTGGACTCAAAATAATATTAAAGGCGTACTATTTAGAATTGGAAGATTACAATACAAATTCGGTAAATCGTATTACTGGTCACGAAAATATAAACTTAAGATTGGCGCACCAATTTTAGAAATACACATTCCAAGAGGCGAAAGACTTGTTTTTTCCGAATGTGAATTTTCCTTTAGTTCTGCCAAAGAATTTTTTGCTAAATACTTTCCGGAATATAAATACACCCACTATACCTGTGGGTCTTGGATGCTCGATAATAAGGTATTGCCTACCCTTTTAAGCGAAGATTCAAATATTATTGCCTTCCAAAATGCTTTTAATGTTCTTCTAACAGTTAGAAGTCATGACTGTATTAGGTTTGTTTTCGGAGAACATAAAAATAAGAAAAATCTTGACGATTTAATTCCCAAAACTTCTTTCCAAGCGAGCCTAAAAGAACATATTTGTGCGGGTAAACCTTGCTATGTTGGATATGGCATTCTAAAAGACGAGTATATGTAGTACACCAAAAACTATCGACATTAACCTTTATTTATTACACATACCAGTGCGGTCATTGATGGCACAATGTTAACGGACTCACCAGTGAGTTCGTTTTTATATTCCTTTTTTAAAATGTATTCATTGTTTGTCAAATTCACAAACGTAACTATTTTTCCTCTAGTTAATATTAACAGCCCTTCTTTTTCCTTTATTTCCAAAGGTTCATTTGTTAATTCTTCTCTATATTTCTTCCTAAACAAACCAAGCATAATGTAGTGATTTAATATATCTTCATCCCACCCTGATATAGGAAATGTTTCCCTATTTAATGGATCTTCAAACCCTTGCATCCCAACCTCATCGCCGTAATATAAGGTAGGAATACCCGGCAGTATGTACTGCAATATGGAAGCTATATACAATCTTTGTTTAGCCACATTATATGCATCAAGTGTCAATTTATAAAGACTTCTCTCTTGTTTAGTTGCTGGTACATCTATATCAGCAAGTGCTGTCAGTATCCTCACTGTGTCATGAGTCCCAAGCAGTGTCATACTCGAGTCAAGAGCACATTTTGGATAATTTTCATAAATTTCATATATACTGCTAATAAATGTTTTTATATCCCTATCTCTCATTAGTTTAATTATAGCCTCTTTGAATGGGTAATTCATAACGCCATCGAGCTGATCACCAATGAAATATTTCCTTTTTTCACCATAGCTTTCCTTAGTACTAGCATCTTCCCAAACTTCTCCTATTACCACAGTTTCTTTAGAAATGTCTTTACAACATTTTCTAATATCTTCTACAAACTGCGAAGAAAGTTCGTCTACTACATCAAGCCTCCAGCCTCTTACGCCCATTTGGGTCCATTTTTCAATAACACCATTTCTTCCTGTTATCAACTCGTGATACCCTTTTGCATCCCTAGCAACAGTAGGTACTACCGTAACACCCCACCAGCAAAGATATTCATCTGGCCAATTAGTGAAAGTAAACCAATCATAGTATGGGCTTTCTTGGGATTGATAAGCCCCTATGCTATCATATTTACCTAATTTATTGAAATAAATACTATCGGAACCCGTATGATTAAATACGCCATCTAGTATAATACTTATTCCCTTAACTTTAGCTTTTTCTATAAGTTCTTTAAATTCTTCTTCGGTGCCAAATAATTCATCAATTTTTAAATAATCACCAGTATCGTATCTATGGTTACTAAAACTCTCAAAAATAGGTGAAAAGTAAATACAAGTTACACCTAGACTCGCTAGGTAATCTAATTTAGAAATAACACCCTTTAAATTACCACCAAAGAAATCATCAGCCATATACCCCCTCTCATCACCTATGGAGGGTTGTTGATACCAATTATTAAAAGTTCCATGGCTTGGTCTGGAGCCATCTTCTATTCTCGCAAAACGATCTGGGAAAATATGATATATTAATCCGCCTTTTAGCCAGTCAGGAGTAGAAAAACCCTCCTTAAATACGGTCAGTTGCCATTCTGGTAACCAATCTCCAATTACTGCATTACCCGTATTTTCATTTCTTCCAACAAACAAAATCCCTTTTTCTGTTTGTATTTCAAACCTATAATAATGGACTCCAGCAACATCAACTGTAAACTTCGCTGTATAAACGTTATATGCCCCTTCTTGGCATTTTAGTGTGAGATGGAAATATTTAATATATCCATCCTCATCTCGCCTTAAGACTAACTGTACTCCTGTTGCACATAATGAAACATGGACTGGAAATATAATCTCAATTTCTTGTGTCGTTGAAACTGCACCAAAAGGCTTTTTAAATTCTATACTTCTTGAATTGTATAATACTTTTCTCATTCGATAAATGCACTTAACTATATTCACCTAAAAACGGAGAAGGTTGCCCTTCTCCTTTTCTAGCTATTTAAACTTGTCAAGACGCCAAATTCTAGTAGCGTATTCTTCTACACTCCTATCTGCGGCAAAAAATCCTGCATATGCTGTATTTTTAAGTGACATCCTTTGGAAACGATACTTGTCTTTATACGCTTCATCAACCGCATTTTGTGTATCCACATAACTAGCAAAATCTGCTAATACAAAATATGGATCTGCGGTACCATTTCTGCCTACGGTTAAACTATCCGCTATTTCGGAGAATTTAACACCATTAATTCCTTTCCTTAATAAGTCAATTATATTCCTAATCCTTTCATCTTGTGAATAGTACTCGGTAGGATTATAATTGGGTCTTAATTTTTCGACTTCATCATCCCTAAGTCCGAAAATAAAGATATTCTCGTCACCTACTCTCTCGTGGATTTCTACATTAGCACCGTCCATTGTCCCTATTGTAACTGCGCCATTAATCATAAACTTCATGTTTCCTGTTCCTGACGCCTCTTTACCGGCTGTGGAAATTTGTTCGCTTATTTCTGCAGCAGGCATAATTATTTCCGCCAAACTAACCCTGTAGTTTTCCAAGAACACTATCTTGATTTTCCCTTTAATGTCTGGGTCATTATTGATAACTTCGCTCATCATGTAGATTAGTCTAATAATCAATTTCGCCATATAATATGAGCTTGCTGCCTCTGCCCCAAAAATAAAGGTTCTTGGCGTAATATCTAAATTTGGATTTTCTTTTAACCTCAAATATAAATCTAAAATATTGAAAGCATTAAGTAACTGTCGTTTATACTCATGCAACCTCTTAACTTGCACATCAAAAATGCTGTCAGGATTTAAAGTTACGCAATTGGTTTTGCTTATGTATTCAGCCAGCCTTTCTTTATTTTTTACCTTGATTTCATGCCAGCGGTCTAAAACATCATGGTCTCCTTGGAATTTAACTAGTTTTTCAAGGGCTACAGGATCTGTTAAGAACTTGTCACTCCCAAGTAACTCTCTAAGGAGATCTGTCAGCAATGGATTGGCTTGTGCTAACCATCTTCTATGTGTAATACCATTTGTTACATTAGTAAATTTTTCTGGAGCAATTTTATAGTAGTCTGAAAAAATAGTTTGTTTTAATATTTCGGAATGCAACGCAGAAACACCATTAATCGTATGTGAGGATGCTAAACATAAATTAGCCATTCTGATTTCCCCATCCGAGATAATTGCATTGTCACTTATCCTTTGCCAATCACCAGGGAATGCATCCCAAAGTATATTACAAAACCTTTGATTTATCTCTTTAACAATTTGATAAATTCTAGGCAATAATGAAGCAAACAATGCTTCCGGCCAAGTTTCTAATGCTTCTTGCATAACTGTATGGTTAGTATAACTCATAACTTCAGTTACAACTTCCCAAGCATCGTCCCAAGAATATCCATAATTATCTAATAAAACTCTCATCATTTCAGGAATACAAAGTGTGGGATGTGTATCGTTTATATGTATAGCTAATTTGTCCCCTAAGTTACTTAATGTTCCGTAATGTTTCAAATGCTTATGTATTATGCTTTGTATGCTTGCAGATACAAAAAAGTATTGTTGTTTCAATCTCAAGCTTTTTCCCTCTGGGTGATTATCGGCGGGATATAATACTTTTGAAATAGATTCAGCTATAGCTCTTGATTCTATCGCTTTCAAATATTCTCCTCTGGAAAAAAGCGACATATCTATTTGGACTGGTGCAGTAGCACTCCAAAGTCTTAGTACATTAACTGCTTTGCTTTTGTAACCACTAATATTTACATCGTATGGGACAGCAATGACTTCCGTTGCACCTTTATGCTCGACTACTAATTTGCCATTTTCATCCCAATGTTCTTCAACATATCCATTGAACTTAATAGTCCAGGTTTCACTTCTTTGGTTTAACCACACATCTCCCTGCTTTAACCACTCATCTGGCATTTCCATCTGCCATCCATCTACAATTTTCTGTTTAAAAATACCGTAGTCATATCGCAAACAGTATCCAGTTGCAACATAGTCTCTAGCAGTTAAACTATCCAAATATGCAGCTGCGAGCCTTCCTAATCCACCATTTCCTAACCCAGCATCAGGTTCAATTTCTATTAACCTGTCGATATCAAAACCTAATTCTGTAATAGTTTCTTTTGCTAAATCAAAAATACCAAGATTAAACAAATGGTTTTTTAACGATCTGCCTAGCAAAAATTCCATGGACATGTAACATACATGCTTATTTCCTTGTTTGCGGCTTTTAGCTTTATAATCTACCCTTTTTTCGGTTAATATGTCTTTTATCGCAAGGCACAATGCTCTGTACATTAATTCTTCAGTCGCATCTTTATATTTGATACCAAAATTAACTGCAAGCTTTTTCTCTAACCTTTCTTTTAACTCTATTTTAGTTATTTTTGCCATATTCTTTACTTCTCCTAGTTACACTTTGCTATATTTTTCTTTTTTGAGTATATTATAGTTTCTTGTTTCTTAATAACTTGAATGTTACCTATTTTTAGGCAAGCACAACACTACCCTCTTCACAATTATTTTGTGTAGCTCCTGCAAATGCCTTAATCTTACCTATTCATTTGAAGACTATATAAACTTCTACCACATTGCCTGTATATCTACAAATACGACGTAATTATACTATTTTGATATACATTAACGCAAATAAGTAAACAAATCATTTATCTCCACTTAATTTAATTGTTACTATGTTAACGGTTTTTCTCCGTTATTTCTATAAGTTTTTATACATTGTTATGTATTCATCTGCGGACTTATTCCATGAAAAATCTCTTGACATACCATTTTTCACAATAATATTCCACTTATCTGGTTGTTCGGTGTAAACATTTACTGCTCTCTTTATTGCATCTAACATATCATATGCATCATATGTTTTAAAAGTAAATCCTACGCCCGTATCAGTTTCTGGATTAAACGGTTCCACTGTGTCTTTTAATCCTCCAGTTTCTCTAACTATGGGAACAGACCCATATCTCATCGCAATCATTTGAGACAATCCGCAAGGCTCAAATCTTGAAGGCATTAAGAACATATCGGATGCGGCATAAATTTTGCTTGCTAAATCTGCTGAAAATGTTATAGCAGCATTTATCTTGGTTGGGAACTGCTTTTCAGCTTCTTTAAGTGCATTTTCATACTTCCAGTCGCCTGTACCTAGCACCACTAGTTGTAAATCCATTGATAAAACTTCTTTTAAAACCCTAGTTAATAAATCAATGCCTTTTTGTCCTGTTAAACGACCAACCATGCCGATTAATGGCACATTCGCAACAGGTAAACCTAAAAGTTGTTGTAAAGCTTCTTTGTTTTGTTTTTTGTTTTTAATGGTTTTGTAAGAGTACTTTTTAACTAGTGCCTTATCCTTTTCGGGGTTATATAAATCAACATCTATACCATTCAAAATCCCTTGTAATTTATACTTTCTCTCATGCAAAATATGCTCTAGCCCATATGAAAAATATGGATCTAAAATTTCGTTAGCATAAGTAGGTGATACAGTTATCACCTTGTTTGCTGCTTCAATACCACCTTTTAACATATTTGCATCGCCCTTATACTCTACAACGCTTGCAAACTCCTCGGGCAAACCAAACACATTATCAATGACATAACTGCTCATCCTGCCCTGAAACTCTATATTGTGTATAGCAAGGACAGTTTTTATGTTTGCATACCCTTTTGCTTTTCTATAAAAAGCATCTAGCATTACTGGTATCAATGCAGTCTGCCAATCATTACAATGGATTATGTCAGGATAAAAGCCCATCAATGGAATTAACTCTAAAACTGCCTTTGAGAAAAATGCAAACCTTTCACCATCATCAAAAAAACCATAAATTGGCTTTCTTTTGAAATAATACTCATTATCTACAAAAAAGTAAGCAACTCCTTGATGCACACATTTAAACAGACCAGCATACTGCCTTCTCCAACTCAATGGTACAGTTGTTGCTCCAATAAACTCCATTGTAGATTTATATGTTGCAGGAATCTCTTCATAATATGGTAGGATAACTGCTACTTCCTGACCTTCTTTCACAAGTGCTGGTGGAAGTGCTGCTGAAACATCTCCTAAACCGCCTGTCCTTATAAATGGTCCCGCTTCTGATGCTGCATATAAAATCTTCATACTAATCTCCTTATATTGGTTTTCTACTTTCAAGTGCTTAAACTTAATCGCACTTAAGCTCTTTTACAATTGGTTTCTACTTTTAAGGCTTAACTAAAGCTCTTTTTACCAGCTTCTGCTGTAGATACTTATTTGATTTTGCGATTAAGCAATTAAATACACCTATCTTTCAGTCTTAAATGTTTAACCTAATCACACATAAGATCTTTTATATTTTTTTATGGCTTTATGGTAACTTTAGCTACATAAACGCTCATTAAACTACTTTATTCTTTACCACCACGATTGGATAGGTTTGGAGGCCTTTCAGCTCTCTTCCTGGTTGTACCGTAACTCTCTTATCCGTAATGACATGTGACAATTGACTGTTTTCCATAATAGTACCGTCTTCCATAACTATGCTATCTCTTATTACCACGCCATCTTCAACCTTTACATTACGAAATAGTATGCTGTTAATTACCGTTCCGTTGATTGTACAACCATCAGCTATGAGCGAATTAACAACAACTGCTTTTTCACCATATGTTGTAGGCACACTATCTTTAACCTTAGTGAATATTTTATTTTTCCCACCGAAAAGTTGTTCTCTAATATCAAAATCAAGCACCTTCATGCTTTCTGCATAGTAGGTTTTTACATCATCGATAATTGCAGCAAATTCTGTAATTTCATATGCTAAAAGCTTGCCGTTTTTAACTTCTTTAAACAATATGTCTGTTTCAAAATCTACAAAACCTCTGGCATATGCTTGTTGAATCCAGTTAAGCAATATGTCTTTTGCCACCACATAGACACCTAGAGATACAAGCTTTAGATCTTGGGATGGTACTTCAACAGAATATAAGTCATTTACAAAATCCTTTTTATCTCTACCGACTATAACTCTTTTACTAGAATTAACACACTGTGCTTTATGGCATAAAATCGTAAGATCTGCTCCTTTTTCTATGTGTCTTTCTAGTACTTTTGTATAGTCTATATTCGCAGCTATATTTCCATTGCTTAAAATCACATAATCTTCTGGTGCCTTTTCAATAAAATCTAATATAGTGTAGAGTGCTTCTATCTTTCCTTTGTACATCTCTTTTGAAGTGTTTAATCCAAACGGTGGGAATACTGCTATACCACTATTTTTACGATTTAAATCCCAGTCACGACCCATCCTTATGTGGTCCATCAAAGAGGAGTAATTATTACGGGTAATTATTCCTATACGCGTTGCTCCAGAGTTAACAAAACTAGACAGAGCAAAGTCGACCAATCTATACCTACCTGCAAAAGGCATGGATGTTGTAGTCCTGTGTATCGTTAGGTCATTGAATTTATTTTCATTTCCACTTGCAAACAAAATGGCCATCATCTTTGTATTCATGTTATTTTCCTCCTTCTGCACCGATCATTTCACCAGCGGCAACTTTATCACCTTTTTTTATCGAAACTCTTGGTCCCACAACAGCTATTTTCCATTCACCGTTTATAGGTCCACTTTGATGTTCTCCAATAACACAATTTTCACCAACTTCAGCGTTCCAACCTACGATAGCGTGGCTAACAACTGCCCCTTTGCGAATTATGCTATTTGGCATTAAAACACTATCTTTAACTATGGCACCCTTTTCTACCACTACACCTGTTGAAACAATAGAGTTACTAATGTCACCATCAATCTCACCACCTTCAGAAACAACTGAATTAAATAATTTTGCATTTAATCCTACATAACGTGGCGGTTCAGCAGCGTTTCTTGCGTAAACAATCCATTTACGATCGCTTAAATTCATTCCGCTTTGGGGATCGAGTAAATCCATATTTGCTTCCCATAGTGAAGAAATTGTTCCTACATCCTTCCAATATCCTACGAAATCATATGTGTACATTTTTTGACCATCTCGTAACATGTTAGGTATAATATTTTTGCCGAAATCGTTGTATGAATTTTTATCTGCTTCATCCTTTATTAAGTATTCTTTCAGTTTAGCCCAAGTGAAAATATATATACCCATACTAGCTTTTGTTGATTTAGGATGCTTTGGTTTTTCTTCAAACTCAGTTATCCTATTGTTGCTATCTGCACTCATTATCCCAAACCTTGATGCCTGTTCAATCGGCACATCCAAAACAGCTATCGTACAATCCGCACCGTTTTTTATGTGACTACTTAACATTTTTGAATAATCCATTTTGTAAATATGATCACCTGATAAAATCAGTACATACTCTGGATTATATCTATCAGCAAAATTAATATTTTGATATATTGCATTTGCTGTTCCTTTGTACCATTCTCCAGATTTAGCAGTTTGATATGGCGGTAATACAAAAGCGCCTCCGTCCAATCTATCAAAGTCCCAAGGTTGTCCATTACCTATGTATTGATTTAATTCAAATGGTTGATATTGGGTTAACACACCAATCGTGTCAATATCCGAATTAATTGTGTTTGATAGAGTGAAGTCAATAATTCTGTACTTTCCACCAAATGGTACAGCTGGTTTGGCAACCTCCTTGGTTAAAACACCTAGGCGTGTCCCCTGACCACCAGCTAATAACATTGCTACACATTGTTTGTCTGATGCCATGATTTTCCTCCTTAAATAAAATTTATATTTTTCACTTTCGCATTCTCTAACTAACGCTATTACTACTGTTATAATATATAAATAATCGTGATCATTAACATTGTATCACATAAATACTAATTATTTATCTTTTTTTGCATTTTTCCTTCAACTTGTGCTTTTTTGCCACTCTTTTTCTTAATTTCCAAGACTTGGCACTGTTTCCTTCTAGTTAATGACTAGTTGTTTATCCTACTTTGTGTTTGCTACTACCATTTTTCTAAATCTCAAGACTTGGCACTACTTCCGTACTAGGTTAGTAACTATTTATTTATCTTTTGTTGTGCTTCCCATCAGTTTGAGCTTTTTTGCTAGTTTTTTTCTTAATTTTCAAGATTAGCGCACTGTTTCCTTCTAAATCAATTGATATTGATTGCGGATGTCCATGACTAGAGATCTTCTCACACTTTATACCTTTGTTTGCTATTTTAATATCATCTAGCCCCGCTGTTTTTGAATTTAAAACTATTTCATATGTCCCATGCTCTGGCACGCCAAAACGATATTTTTTTCTATATACATCTGAAAAGTTAATGATAACTATAACTTTTTCACCTTTCTTATCTTCTCTGTAATAAGCGATTATATTTTGTATATTGTCATCGACTACTAACCATTTGAACCCTTGATACGAGTTATCTAATTCATAAAGCGCAGGAGTTTGTAAATATAGTCTATTTAATGCTTTAACAAATTTTTGTACACCTCTATGGGTTTCGTAATCTAACAAAAACCAATCTAATGGGCGCTTAAAATCCCATTCAATGAATTGAGCAATTTCGTTACCCATAAAATTTAACTTTTTGCCTGGATGCGTCATTTGATATGTTATAGCTGCTTTAACTGCATCAAATTTATCATCATATGTCCCCCTTGTTTTGTTTATCAGGGAACATTTTCCATGCACTACCTCATCATGGGAAATAGGCAATACATAATTTTCTGAAAAGGCATATGTTATACCAAAAGTTAGCTTATTATGGCAGCCCTTTCTAAAAAATGGATCTACAGATAAATACTCTAAAAAGTCATTCATCCAACCCATATTCCATTTAAAATTAAATCCTAGTCCACCAATAGATGGTGGCATTGTAACCATAGGAAAGGCTGTGCTTTCTTCTGCTATCGTCACTACTCCTGGAAACTTCGAAAGTATTAATTCATTAAACTTTTGTAAAAACTCTACCGCTTCTAAATTATATCTTCCTCCCTCCTTATTCGGCCGCCACTCCCCTTCTTTTCTATCGTAATCAAGATACAGCATACTTGCTACCGCATCTAATCTAAGCCCATCAATATGATAATTTTCCAGCCAAAATGCAGCACAGGAGGTTAAAAAGGACCGTATAGTACCTTTACTATAATCAAAGACCATAGTTCCCCATGTTTTATGTTCACTTTTAAACTCGTCCGCATATTCGTATAACGGAGTTCCATCAAAACGATATAACCCAAATTCATCTTTTGGAAAGTGAGAAAGGACTAAATCTAATAGCACATATATACCTGCCTCGTGGCATTTATTTACAAAATACATAAAGTCATGTGGGGTGCCAAACCTTGACGTTGGTGCAAAAAATCCCGTTACCTGATACCCCCAGCTCATCTCTAACGGATGTTCGGTAATTGGTAATAACTCTACATGGGTATAACCCATCTCAACCAAATACGGTACCAGTTCGTCTGCTAAGTTTCTATATGAGTAATAATTTCCATCCTCGTGCCTACGCCAAGAACCAGCATGTACCTCATATATATTCATAGGCGATTCATAGGGATTATGCATCGCTCGTTTCTTTAAAAACTCCTCGTCTGTCCATTCAAACCCAGATATATCAAACAGTTTACTAGCATTAGCAGGAGGCGTTTCAGTATGGGTAGCAAACGGATCTGCTTTGTTAACTATTTTGCCATCAGCTCCCTCAACACTTAGTTTATATACATCATATTTTTTTAACCCAGGAATATGACATTCCCAAATACCGTTTGTCAATTTAGACATAGGATTCTTAGCTCTACTCCAATTATTAAAATCCCCTACGACAGAAATACTTTTCGCTGCTGGCGCATATACTCTAAATCTCCACATCTTTTTTCCTTGATGCAAAACATAGCTCGGACCAAGCAGCTTATACAACTCACTATTGGTGCCTTCTTTAAAAAGATATATAGGGAAATCCATTTTTTTTCGTGCCATCCTCTTCTCCTCACTCTATCTAACCATTTTTTTACCCGTTCCCAGTAATCCCTTAACTATAAAACTTTCTGTACTCTACCCAGTTGTCTTACACGCTATCTTTAATTCCTAATCACAATACTTTCTGTAGTCTTCAAAGTGGTTTTCAACCTGATAGCGATACTTCTTTGTATACTCTTCTCGTTACTATCTATTTTGTTTTTATTTACTAACCTACTTTGTTATTAACTCTAACCTGTTTAATTTCGCCTGCCTAACCTATTCTGTTAATAATTCTAACCTATTTTTACTGTCACACACCTTTCTTATCAATTATGAATGCATAGTGATTAACGTTGTCATTATGCAGTGATTTTGTGACTTTCTTAGTGATTACAGAATACTCATCCTTGTCAGTAGTAAAACCTATAACGCCACTACCACTACCCGTCATAACAACAAATTCATAGCCAGCACTGTACAATAAATCCTTGAGTTTAATGATTTTAGGGTTTATTGATATCGCAGCTTTTTCTAAGGAGTTAAATGGCTTGAGATTTACTAAAAAATCATCAACCACGCCATGTTCGCCTCCCGTTTTATCATATAATTTATAAATTTCTTCGGTTTTTAAAGGCGTTGTGTCATCGATTAAAAGACTGACATACAAAGAATTTGGTAAAGAAACAGACTCAACTATTTCGCCAAATCCTCTCACTCTATTAATGCCGCCTTTATACATTGCAGGAACATCGCTTCCAACACTTTTTAATATACTGTTATCGATGTTACCAAGTGAAAATACTTTTTTCATTCCCTTTGCAACAGCGACAGCGTCTGCAGAAGAACCGCCAATACCTGAAGCTATGGGAATTTTCTTTTTGATGTTTATATCTACTCCGTGGGTACCAAATGTATTTTTGATTGTTTTTGCCATTTTAACAGCAACGTCATTAGGAAAGGCATTTCCATTATCATATGTAACACGGATTAAATCATCTTCTCTCTTCGTCACTGTGACTATATCGTGCAAAGGAATAGGAGCTACGATGGTGTCTAAATAGTGCCAACCGTTATCTGCAATGCCAGTTATATCCAAACATAGATTAACCTTAGCATACGCTTTTATTTCAACTGTATTTTGAAGCAATCCTTTCCTCTCTAAAACTGTCACGATTTTAATATTATAATTATAATTTAAAAAAGAGCAAAATGCAATATACATCCTAATCTAAACAAAACCCTCTATTTAACAAAAATTATCTCAATTGTTTTCACTTTCTGTATCTATGGCTACATTTTTGCTTTGTATGAAACATAATTAAACAAACATAATCCCTACTCATCCATCCGTCGCCCTATTAGTGATTATCTCAAGATAAAGTTTCACTTCCACCTGTTAAAAAGATGTTTAAAAAAAATATATTCGATTAATCAAAAGTAGCAACTGTTTTCCCTCCCGACACTAGTTCATTAGCGTATAGGTAATAATATTTTTTGTTCAAGGTATAAAAACAATGCATAAAAACTCAATTTTTACGCATCTTAAGTGTGATTTTTCTGCACACAACAATAAGCACATCAGTTAATTAATATGCAAAAACGGTTTAAATACTATTATACTGTCAAATCCTACTACTATTTGTCAGACTATCTATCCCTATGATATAAAAAATCAAGTAGTATGCATAAAGACATTATAAATGCCTCATTTCCAGACATAATGTCAATGCTATAAGAATCATTGACACTTACAATTTTCTTACTAATTCTAGCTACAACAGGCCCGTTTTCATCTGAACCTTGGTAGACTGCGAAATCCCAAGCTAAAATGCCACCACGTATGAAATAATCGCCAAACGTTTCGGACTCAATAGCCAGTTTTTTAATCCCTAACGAAAATTTAACCTTAACAGATGCTATCTTTTCATCTTGGGCATTAAATATATCGAATTTTGGAAGCAATGAACACAACCTTTGCCTGACTTTGAATATAGGCGCTCCTGTAAGTGTGTTTAGCCAAAATGTCTTCCTTAAAGCAAATATACTTCCTTTGCATTGAAATCTGGGATTGCCAACAGTATCTTTAATAGTATAACTATCTCTTACGGAGAAGAGTCTCTGATTAATTATATATTGTCCCAATTTATATATTCCTTACCATATTTTTAATATGGTTTTATTTACTATAAATATGTTAACATTTTATAAATTAATTTTCAATATTTGCGTTTTATGCTTAACCATAAAAAACAGTTGCACTAACTACTATGGTTGCACAAACATTAAACATAGCTAATAAAATACAGTTTATTGCGAGCTCCATCAAAAGTTGTCCTCCCCCCCATAACACTCAAATGTCTATTTGCCCTTGCACTTACTATGACAACTGACTTCCTCGATTCTACTGCTGGTATTTGTGAATGCCTATTTACTATTGCACTTACTATGATAACTAACTTAGCCTTGGTTTGATTTTGCAAAAGAATTTTTAATTTGCTTTTTTTCGCTTTTGTTGATATAATCGGAAAACATGGCGACATTTAACACTTCAGGAATAGAAATTGAGCGCAAATTCCTAATACGATATCCAGATATAAACCTTCTTGAAAAAATTGGGGCAAAAACGGAAATCGAACAAACTTACTTAGCTAGCGATGACGATATCGCACGTAGGATACGCAAAACGACCGAACGAGGAGTCTCGGCCTATTTTTATTGTCAAAAGCAGGATATTACACCACGTAAACGAACTGAAGAGGAAGTTTTAATAACCGAATCTAAATACTATGAGCTTTTAGATGAAGCTATTACTGGCACTCTTAAGAAAACTCGCTATAATATTCCTTTTTTAGAATTCAATTTAGAAATCGATGTTTACCCTTTTTGGGATGATCGTGCAATTTTAGAAATTGAATTATCTTTTGAAAACGAGGAAATACAATTTCCTAACTACATTGAAGTCATTGGAGAAGTTACAGAAGAACTTTTATATAGAAACATTTCTCTTGCCCGCATGTACGTAACTCCATAATCGTTATTTTTACCACCTTTAATAATCATTCATAGCATCCATCAGTTAAATTGCTGCTATTAAGATCATTTATTTGTACAATTAACAGTATGTAGCGTGCAAGTACAGGCATAGTGCATTCGTTAAGAAAATTGCGGGCATACAGTATTCATTTGTACAATTAGCAGTATGTGACCAGTAACAGTACAATGTATTTATCGGAATAATCGCTGTCATATGCCTTTCGGCCTCAACTACTTGCAAGTTGCATTTATTCAGTACGTTTACTGACCTGTTGCATTAAATTTTCGATAATTTTACTGCACTTTGTTTCCTCATAATTAACTTCGATTTTGTCGCTATAGCTACATTGTTTAATTTACAATAGCCAACATTATTACTAAAAATACCGCAAGTTTTGACTTGATATTACCTTATTATTCTTTGCTCATCACTTTTAAAAAATTAGGGCTCGCATTCTTTTAATTACTATGGTTATTTTTACGCGCCCACATGTGTATTGCGCGCTAAATATTTGACTGATTTTGCGCATGTGTGGTAATGTACTTATTATCACGCACGGGTAATTATTTAAACGCGAGTGCATAACAAAAAATTACGGCATCATACTTTGGAGGCAACAATGTTAAGGGCAAACGAATACAGAACACATAATTCTGCAATGATTAATGAAGGTTTAAACAACCAAACAATTATATTTGCTGGTTGGATTGATACAATTAGAGACCATGGAGGAATCATTTTCCTAGATGTGAGAGATCACTATGGTTTTTTACAGGTCGTAGTTGAAGATACCAGTATTGTCCCTTCTCTCAAGAAGGAACAATGTATATCTGCAGAAGGTATTCTAAAAGTTAGGGATGCAAATTCGATTAACCCCAAAATTAATACTGGAACCGTGGAACTTTTTGCTTCAAAAATAACAATACTTGGCGATGTCGTATCACAAGTTCCCTTTGACATCAGTGATAGCAAAAATATACGAGAAGATTTAAGGCTGAAATATAGGTATCTAGATTTAAGAAACCCCGAAGTACACAACAAAATCGTATTGCGTTCTAAAGTCGTTAATCATATTCGTAAAAAAATGACAGAACTTGGTTTCTTAGAGATAACTACACCTATACTAACCGCCTCTTCTCCAGAAGGAGCTAGAGACTATTTAGTACCTAGCCGTAAACATAAAGGACGTTTTTACGCCCTACCTCAAGCACCACAAATCTTTAAACAACTGCTAATGGTTAGTGGATTTGATAAGTATTTCCAAATAGCGCCTTGTTTTAGAGACGAAGATGCGCGTGCTGACCGTGCACCTGGTGAATTTTATCAACTCGACTTTGAACTTTCATTTGCGACACAAGAGGATGTGTTTGCAGTTGCAGAAACTGTTTTATACGATGTCTTTAAGACATTTGGAAACGGAACTGTTTCTAAGCCTCCATTTACAAGATTAACATATGATGAGTCTATGCTAACATACGGCTCAGATAAACCAGACTTGAGAAACCCCTTAAAAATTGTGGATTTATCGGACTTTTTTAATAAATGCGAATTTATGCCTTTCAAAAATAAGTGCGTGCGCGCTATAAAAGTTGCTGGCGGTGCTTCTGTATCCAAGAGTTTCCATGAAAAAATGTTGGAGTTTGCTATGAGCATTGGAATGAAAGGACTAGGATATATTAGCGTCAATGATGATAAAACATATAAAGGACCTATTGATAAGTTTATACCCAGTGAATTAAAAGGAGAATTAGCGACATTAACTGATATACATCCTGGCGACTTACTCTTCTTCATCGCTGACAGTAAGGATAAGGCACCAGATTTAGCTGGACAAATCCGCACCGAATTAGGGAAACGCTTGAACTTAATTGATGAAAACCGGTTTGAGATGTGCTTTATAGTAGACTTTCCAATGTATGAAATTGATGAAGAAACTGGAGATTGGACCTTCAAACACAATCCATTCTCTATGCCTCAGGGTGGTTTAGAAGCTTTAAATACTAAGGACCCTGGTGAAATTTTAGCATACCAATATGATATTGTTTGTAACGGTGTAGAACTATCGAGCGGTGCTGTTAGAAATCACGAAACTGCCACAATGGAAAAGGCTTTTGAGATAGCTGGCTATACAAAAGAGGTTATAGAAACTAAGTTCCCCTCTCTATACAATGCATTTAAATTTGGAGCACCTCCACACGCAGGTATGGCGCCTGGTATTGATAGAATATTAATGCTTTTAGCCCGTGAAAATAACATTCGTGAAGTTATAGCATTCCCAATGAATAAGAATGCACAGGATTTAATGATGGGAGCGCCAACCGAAGTGACCGAAAAACAACTTCGTGAAGTTCACATAAAAGTTCGCGACTAGTATAATTTATAACAATCTATTACAACACTTCAAAACGCGTATTTTAACTCAACTAAACATAGTTTAAGTCGGTTTTATTACTGACTGAAAGTATAAGGAATAGTATTATGATCACAGAAAAAGATTTTGAAAATGCAGCGGAGAATGCTCTTTTATATTTCAATGACGAAGAAAAAGAACGCTTTATGAAAGACATGTCTAGCGTTATTGAGTTTGTGTCTGTTGTTAAAACTGTAAACTCAGACAAACCAACCGCCTACAAACCTTTAACAATATCTGCTACTGAACTACGTGAAGATGTTATTGGAACTACACTACCGAATGAAGAAGCCCTCAGTAATGCTGATAGTTCAGAAGATGGTTATTTTGTCATTAAAAGGAGGAGTAAAGGTGAGTAATATTTTACACTTATCAAATCTTTTAGCACATAAAAAAATATCCTCTGTTGAATTAACAAAACAATATTTAAGTGCAATTAGAAAAATAAATCCTTCCATCAATGCATATATCAATATCACCGAAGAAACGGCTATCGCTCAAGCTAAAAAAGCAGATGACTTACGAGATACTCTTGGTGGAAATGCGCCCGTTTTACTAGGCATCCCTATGGCACTAAAAGATAATTTAGCAGTGCGCGGACTAAATACTACTTGTTGCTCAAAGGCCCTTGAAAACTTCAAATCCACATATACTGCTACTGCTGTCCAAAAACTGTTTGACAGTGGAGCCGTGCTACTAGGTAAAACCAATATGGACGAATTTGCAATGGGCTCATATACGAATACTGGTATATACGGCGCTACCTTCAACCCATACGATACTACTAAGAGTTCAGGTGGAAGTTCTGGCGGAAGTGCAGCTGCAGTTGCAAGTAAAATAGCTGCATACACACTTGGTACAGACACTGCTGGTTCAGCAAGACAACCCGCAAGTTTTTGTGGTGTTGTAGGGTATAAGCCAACTTATGGTACGGTGTCTAGATATGGCGCGATTGCGCTCGCATCTTCATTTGATCAAATTTCTCCAATTGCAAATTCAGTAAAAGATTGTGCCATTATATACGATACGATTAAAGGATTTGATATTAATGATATGACCACAATAAAACAAATTTATGCCCCTTGTTTGGATAAAATTGATGGTAATGTTAAAAATGTGAAAATCGGAATTGTAAATGAACTCTTTGAAAACTGTTCAAAAGACATAACCGATTCCTTACACCAAGCAATTGAGATGTATCGTAAATTAGGAGCTGAAATCGTAGATGTTAAAGTACCACATATTGAATTTGCCCTTCCTGTTTATTACATCCTGGGCTGTGCGGAAATTTCTTCTAATTTTGGTAGATATGACGGTATAAGATATGGGTATAAGACAACTAAGCCGTATAAGGATGTTGATGACTTCATTGCAAAAACAAGAAGTGAATCTTTTGGCGATGACGTAAAGCGTAGAATTATGTTAGGAATATATTTCTTAAGTCAAAACAATTTTAATGAATATTTTCTAAAAGCCATTCAACTAAGAAATGAACTAGTTAGTGACTTTGATGAAGCTTTTAAACAATGTGATTTAATCCTTTCGCCTACGACTCCTACTACTGCTACATCGTTTGATTATAATCCAGAAAATGTAGTTGATAAATATAAGGCTGACATCTGTGTTGTAATGACAAATGTTTGTGGTCTACCAGCAGTGAGCATTCCGTGCGGAAAGGATAAATTAGGCTTACCAATTGGCATGCAGCTTATGGGTGCTAAAAATTCAGACTGTAAAGTTTTGAATGCAGCGTTTGCTTTTGAAACTAATAGCGATTTAAAACTTGACCCAGGTTTAGGAGGAGTTACATATGACATATAATCTTGTTTGCGGATTAGAAACACATGTTGAGCTTTCTACTAAAACAAAAATATTTTGTTCTTGTCCAACAGCCTTTGGAAGTGAGCCTAACACTAATATATGTCCTAAATGCCTAGGCGAGCCTGGCACACTTCCGCTAGTCAATATGGCAACCTTTGTCTATGCAATCAAAGCTGGACTTGCATTAAACTGTCAAATCAACAAAGAAGTAAGTTTCGATAGAAAAAATTACACCTATCCTGACTTGCCCAAAGCATATCAGACCACACAGTTTGTGCAACCAATATGTACTAATGGATATATCAAACTCGATAGTGGTAAAAAAATTAGAATTAATCGTATCCATCTAGAAGAAGATGCTGGCAAATTAGTTCATAGTGGAGGAAATACATATATAGATTGCAATAGAGGCGCAGTTCCACTCATAGAAATTGTCACTGAACCAGATATTAGTTCAATTGAGGAAGCTAGAGAATATTTAGAAAAACTACAACTCAATTTAAGGCATGTGCAAGTCTCTGATTGCAAAATGGAAGAAGGGTCCTTGCGATGTGATGTCAATCTTTCGGTCAACCGCCCTGGCGAACCTCTTGGTGTCAGGTCTGAGATTAAGAACATGAACTCTCTATCTTTTATGGAAAAAGCTATGGCATATGAATATGAAAGGCATGTTTCTGCAATTAAAAACAATGAGCCCCTCATACAAGAAACAAGACGTTTCAATGAGTCGGATGGTTCTACTTCTGCTATGAGGGATAAAGTTGATGCAAATGATTACAGATATTTTCATGACCCCGATTCGCCATACATAATTATCGATGATAACTTCATTGATGACATAGCAAAAACAATGCCTATGCTTCCTGAAAAAATCAAAGAGACTTATCTTGAAATGGGAATATCTGAACAAGATGCAAACTTGATTATAAAATACAAAAAAGTTGCAGACTACTTTTCCTTAGCAATAAAAACAGGAGATCCTAAAATACTATCAACTTATATGCTAGGGGAAATATTCCGTAGCCTTGAAACCGAATCACAAAAGGAAAGTTTTGATATTTTAGTCCCTTACACCGAACTAGCTGAGCTATCTAATCTCCAAAAAGAGGGTAAAATAAACGCTCAAATGGCAAAGAAGACTCTAGCTGAAATGCTTAAATCAGGAAAATCTTGGAAAGAGTATATATCAAAAAGTGATATGGAAGGAATTGATGAATCCACTTTGATATCTATGTGCAAAAATGCAATTAATGAAAACCCTACCGCCGTAAACGATTTTAAAGGTGGCAAAGAAAAAGCTTTAAAAGCACTAATTGGCGCTGTAATGCGACAGTCTCGAGGAAAAGCTAACGCAGTACAAGCAGAACAAATAATCCTTGATTTGATTAAGTAATTAACTAAAACACTGAAAAAATTAGTATGAGGAATAAATATAACAGTCACGAGGAAAAGATAGCGCTGTACAAACAGAACAAACAATCCTTGATTTGATTAAATAACCGAACTAAAACACTGAAAAATTAGTATGAGGAATAAATAATAATACGCTGTACAAGCAGAATAAATAATCCTTAATTTAGTTAAACGATTAAACTAAAAAACTGACAAAAAAACAAATTTGTATGAGGAATAAAAAAATGACAAACATAACTTCAACATACGGTACTTTAGTTTTTGGCGAAACAGCCATGAAAGAAAGACTTTCTCCAGAAATTTATAAAGCCCTTAAGCACACTATAAATACAGGTGTAGAGTTAGATATTTCCCTTGCACAACCTATTGCAGATGCTATGATGGCTTGGGCTATTGAAAAAGGTGCAACCCACTATACCCATTGGTTCCAACCTATGACTGGCGTCACAGCAGAAAAGCATGAAAGTTTTTTAACACCAGTAAAAGGTGGTAAAGCCATACTTTCCTTCTCTGCTAACGCACTTGTAAAAGGAGAACCGGATGCATCTAGCCTTCCTTCAGGCGGACTGAGAGCCACATTTGAAGCACGCGGTTATACTGCCTGGGATCCATCTTCATATGCATTTATTAAAGATGGAACTTTATGTATTCCCACTGCATTTTGCTCATATGGTGGAGAAATCCTTGATAAAAAAAGCCCCTTACTTCGCTCCATGGATGCAATAAATAAGCAATCTATGCGTATACTAAAACTATTTGGAAATAAGACAGCTAAAAGAGTTGTGCCAACCTGTGGAGCTGAACAAGAATACTTTTTGATTGATAAAACCATGTATGAATCACGAATGGATTTAGTGCATTGTAATCGCACTCTGTTTGGAGCTAAACCACCTAAGGGTCAAGAAATGGGTGACCACTATTTCGGAGTTATTAATCCTCGAGTTAGTGCTTTCATGAAGGAGTTAGATGAAGAGCTTTGGAAATTAGGTGTGCCAGCAAAGATTAAACATAACGAAGCTGCGCCAGCTCAACATGAACTAGCCCCTGTTTACACGACTGTAAATATGGCAACCGACCAAAATCAAATTACTATGGAATTAATGAAGTCTCTTGCGTCAAAGCATGACCTTGCCTGCATACTTCATGACAAACCTTTTGAAAATGTCAATGGAAGTGGAAAACATAATAACTGGTCACTTGCAACCGATGATGGTGTTAACCTACTAGAACCTGGTGAAACGCCACAAGAAAATGCGCAATTTTTGCTATTTTTACTTGCAGTAATAAAAGCAACAGATGAGTATCAAGATCTACTCAGGCTATCTGCTGCTTCTGCAAGCAATGATTTACGACTAGGAGGACATGAAGCACCACCTGCTATTATTTCCATATCTTTAGGTGAAGAGCTTACAAGTGTTTTACAAGCGATTGAAGCTAATACTCACTATGAAGGAAACGGTGAAAATAAAATCATCCTAGGCGCTACAGTCTTACCCTCCATTCCAAAAGACACTTCAGATAGAAACAGAACATCACCTTTTGCATTTACTGGAGATAAATTAGAGTTCAGATTGTTAGGCTCATCTTTTTCAATTGCCTGTACAAACTATATTATTAATACCATTGTTGCTGATGCATTAGATGGATTTGCTAACATTTTAGAAAACAGCAGTGATTTCAAAAACGACTTAACAAACCTAATAGCAGAAACCGTGAAAAGGCATAAACACATCATTTTTAATGGAAATAATTACTCCTTAGAATGGAAGGAAGAAGCTAAAAAACGAGGTCTATTAAACCTTGAAACTACAGTTGATGCTCTTGAGCTATTTGACTCAGAAAAAAATATTAAACTATTTGAAAAGCACCATATATTAAGTAGAAACGAAGTAAAATCTAGAAAAGATATCCTTCTTGATAATTATACAAAAACCCTGAATATTGAAGGCTTAACAATGATAGATATGACTAGGAAACAAATAGTTCCAGCAACACTTCTTTATGAAGGACACTTAGTTGAACTGGCCCTAAACAAGAAGAATTTGGATCCTAAACTCGACAGATCTACCGAGATTGCCATAATCGATAAACTCTCTGCAGGAACTAAAAAACTCAGTGAAATAACAAGAGAACTGGAAAACGAACTTGCTAAAGCTAGTACTATTTCCGATTCATATGAACGCGCAGTAGTATTCCGCGACAATATCATTCCCTTAATGACCGCCTTAAGGTCTGTTGCAGATAGTATAGAGCCTTTAGTTGCCAAAAACTATTGGCCCTTCCCAACATATGCGGATTTATTATATAGCGTTAAGTAATAATATCATTCTTTAGAAAAGTACTCAAAAAATGGGCTGTTATCAAAATTTAACAGCCCATAAATTTACAATACTTTTTTACACTCAACTCAAGTGCGTTCTAAACTTTACTGTGCCTGGTCTAGTATTAACTATTCTATTTTCAATCCCAGGATAGTTTTTCAAATATTTGATAATTCTACTAAAATTTCCAACATGCTCTGTATAATGGCCGTCTGAATTAGCAATCAATATAGCTTCTGTTGCTAAAATTTCCTCAAACGCATTATATGACAAATCATGAATGTATTTAGCATTTAACTCTATGTAAGTTCCATAATCGGCACAACATTTTGCCACTTCTTTTACATTAACCTTTGTTAAATGGTTTATATGAGCAATTATGGCAATTGGATATTTTTTTACCATCTCTATATAAGTTTTAGTATTTCGTTCTCGAGCTGCTTTACTTGTACCCAGAAAATAAAAGTAAGAATTAAGATAAAGTTCTCTAAATGATTTGATATTCTTAGGTCTTGTTGGAGCATGAAATCCTGCAATAATATAGTCGAAGTCTTCATAATCTTTTTCGGTTAGGTCAATAGTTCCATCCGATCCAACTATATTTGCTTCTACCCCTCTATGAATATTTAGTGTAGGAAACTCTGGTTTGATTTTCTCAATTTCCGCCCTTTGCTTTCTCATTTTTTCTGGTGTTAATGAGCCAAAATCAGGACTGTTATACCCGTGGTCTGTTATAGAAATATCTTTAAGGTCTGCATCAAAGGCAGCCTGTATATTTTGCCTGACTGTAATATGTCCATCACTATACTTTGTATGTGTATGATAATCTCCGTAAAACTTCATGTTGTTATCCTTATTCATATTAAATGCTTTATCTTTACTATTTAGAATGTATTTTCTTATTGAAAATTATACTTCTATTACATACTCAAATCAAGATTAAATAAAGCATATATAACCTCTCACATATATAACCTCGAATCTTAATCAGTCGTCTCTGACTATGATAACTTATGCATCGAATCTGCATACACCGTTTCATTCGAGGGACTATCTAATGTACGCTTACTAAGATATGTTGTAGTTGCACTTCCTATGACAACAAACTTATATTTATTCATAGCATATTTACAATGCAATTCTCTTGAAATCAATTACTCTTAGTGTATAATTATAATATATTAGGTTTTTAGGAGGAAAAATGTCTAAGTTTATTGCACACAGAGGATTAAGTTCCCTTTATTATCAAAACAGCGAAGATGCATTTTTAGCTGCTGGAAAAAGTGATTTCTTTTATGGAATTGAAACAGATTTGTGGCTCACTTCTGATGGTCATTGGGTTTGCTGTCACGACGCTGCCCCTTTCGAAAATAGAGATATTAAAATAGCTACAATAACACTTGAAGAAGCTCTAAAACTCCCTATGAACCCTAAAAAGTGGGGAAATGCAAGGCAACGAGGTATATCATATATCTGCACTGCTAGACGCTATTTGGAAATCAATAAACAATATGGAAAAGTTGCTTTTATTGAACTGAAAACAGTTCCTTCCCTTGCAGATTTGCATAACTTAGTCAATCTAACCGAGGAGGTTTTGGGACTTGAAAATGCTGTTTTTATTAGTTTTCATGCTAGAAATCTAGAGCGTTTAAGACGCATGGATAGAGGAATTAAAACCCAAATACTAACCAGTGCTTGGGTGCAAAGCAAGTATTATCTCTCTAGAGGATATGACGTTGATCAGCATGTCTTTGGTATGAATGCTGCAAGAATACATAAAGCCCATCAACTAGGAAGAGAGGTAAATGTTTGGACTATCCGCAACCTTGTCACCGCAAACAGAATGTACCTATCAAAAGCAGATTATATAACCACTGACTACGACTACTCTAGATGGTTTAAAAAAGGCGGCAGATCTTCTACAAATAGATACAGACAATCCGAGGAAAAGATCGGTTTAAAATTGTTCAAAGAAGGGAAAAATTGTTGCCAATCAGTTGTGCTTGCATTTGCAGATACTTTATGGCTTAACAAACGTAGACTAAAGGCATTAACTTCCCCGTTTGGACATGGTATAGATACATACGGAAATGAAATTTGTGGCGCGGCAACAGGAATGCTTATGATAATCGGAATAACCCATCCAGGAATGAATAAAAAAACTATGCGTGAACTTTCTCAAAAAGCACTAGATGAGTTTAGAGAAAAAACTGGTGGATTACGTTGCCATGAATTTACTAGAGATAAAGACCTTCCTGAAGGCGCGGAAATTCCACTTGCAAAACGCAAAGAAGGAGTTTGTGAAAATTTGATAGAAACAGCAATACTAATCGCTAAAAAGTATATGCCTTAACACAAAATGACAGGCTCTGAAAAGAGCCTGTTTTGATATAAAGCAATTATTTTTTGAATTAAAGTGAAATATTAGTCGTTACTTTCGCTATCTATAACAGTAGAATTGTCGGCTACTACTCCGATTTCTTCTTTTACTTCTTCCTTTTTGACTTTACTATTTTTACAGTAATCCTTCCACTCTTGTTTAGACATTGATGCCTTTAATGCTTTTTTCTCTGCTTTTGCCTGTTTTTCTGCAGCGGCTTCTTTTAAACTATTTAATTTTTCTCTTTCTAGAAACGCTTTCTCTTTTTCTCTCTCCTCTTTCCTTTCTATCAATAGTGCTGCTTTTCTTTCCTGCTTTTGCCTTTTAATTTCCTCTTTTTCTTTAGCGAGGAAGTTTTTCCATTCTTCTTTAGATAAGGATTTTCTAAGTTTTTCTCTTTCTAACTTTTGTCTTTCTTTTTCAGCTTGAGCTTCGGCTTTTGCAATCTTTTTTGCCTCTTTATCCCTTTGGTTATTTTCTTTAGTTTGTTCCCAAATTTCCTTTTCTAATTCCTTGTCCCTTTTCCTTGCAGCTATTACTTCTTGCTTCCTAATTTGTTGTTCTTTATGCTTTCTAGTCTTTTCTTCCTCTAGATACTTTTTCCATTCGTCTGGAGTTGAGTTATTTTTAATTTCACGTCTCTTAGCAGTTCTTTCTTCCTCTAATTTAATGTATTCTTTTAGGGTAAATGATTCTTCTTTTTCCGCAGTTTCTTCTTCAAATATTTCATCAAACAAGCCCGTCGTTACATTTTCCTCCCCTGCTTCTATTCTCTCTTCTAGCTCTAAACCCTGCTCTTCGGTGATTTTACCATCACCTACATTTGCTCAAACTGCTAATATTTCCATAATCCTACTATGCCTTTTTTCAGTTAAATCCCAGAACAAGAAAGGAATTACGCTGAGTATTCCACTCGGAATCGCGATGAGAGATGTCCACATGATTATAGGAGATGTCACATTTTCTGTGTCGTATAACACACTAGCATCGTCTATAAAGCCAAAAGCCTCATAGATTGCTGGGTTGATAAAAGCAGTTCCAAGCCCAACTATAGTTAACAAAACAAAGGACAACTGCCCCATAAATCCTTCTATTCTTTGCCCTGTCTTGTATTGCTGATAGTCATTAATCATAGCACTAAGAGCTGGTTGTATTACCACAGTTGCACCATTAAAGAGAGTAATTAGTAATATGAAAATATACATAACATATGGGGTTGCAACTGTTGGCATGCTTGCTGCTAAAACAATGGGCACAGTGAATATAGCACATAAAGTATTAATAGCTATTACAATCTTTTTCTTACCAAATTTATTAATAAGCATGGGAGCTAATATCATGCCAGGGACACATGCGCTTCCTGCTAGCGTCACTAAAATAGATTGGGCCCAATCTGTTGCTATATAATATGTGGCAATCCATACAACATATACAGTTGCTGCCATTCTAAACACACCAAGTATTGTAGAAATTGTATTAATCCAAAAGTACTTATTCCGAGCAGCACTCTTCAGCCCTTCTGAAAACTTCACCTTGTTGACAGTTGCTCTTTTTTGTACAAATCTTTCTTTTACTCCAAATGCTGTCAATAACGCAAGAGCTAAACACATTGCTGCCATTATCGGTAGTATAACTTGCATGGACCGAATATCATTAATACCAGCCACTAATGTATTACCATTTGCATCTTTGGTACTATATAACAAGTTTGCTAGAAGTGGAAATAATATGGTAACAATCGATGGACCTAAAGAATATATTACTGAACCAATTGACATCAAATTAGTCCTTTCTTTATGGCTTGGCGAAATAACTAAAACTAAATTATTGTATGCATTACTGTATAAAGTTATGAAAAACTGCATAATATTAAAAATAATTGTAAATGCAACAAGCATAAGGACATAGTTATCTATGAGCGCATAAGGAATAAAAACTAGTGCTATCATAGAAAGCATAATTGGTATCGGCAACCATATCAGCCATGGCCTAAACTTTCCAAATCTTGAATTTGTGTTATCGATAATTACACTTAATAGTGGCGACCTTAGCAAAGAAAACACACTAGTAGCAAGCCCTATAATTGTTATGTGCCAAACATTAATTCCTAAAGCAACTGCTATGTACATACCTGCAGAAAGTGTTAAATATGTGGGTATTACAGTTACGCCAAAGACTCCCATTCCTCCAACACAGTAGGCAGCAAATTCTCTAAAGCTTAAAAAATTGCCCTTTGGCGGTCTGTCCCAGTGAGAAAAAATATACTTTAAAACAAAAATTACCTTTTGAAAAATGTTCGAACCCTTCTGCTCTTCAACTTTTTGCATTGTACTTCTCCCCTATCCCTAAATATATTTTTTAAGTATTTTCTCGCTTTCTACAAGCATTCTTATTATATGGAATGGTCCTTTATATGTATGACCTTTACAAGCAGGTTCGGTTGGGCGACCATCTCTTCTAAGATATCCAAACCACTCACCAAACTCTGGGTCTGCAAAATATTTATTTGCATACTCATAAAACTTTTGAAACATAGATAAGTACCTTTTATTGCCAGTATAGTCATAAAACTTTATTGCTGCAGTAATTGCTTCTGTATGTACCCACCATAATTTCATGTCATGCTCATATGCTTCCACGGGTTTTCCTTCGATATCTTTGAAATATAAAATCCCACCAAATTCTTCATCTTTACCAAAGTCATATGCCTTGTTAAAAATATCTTCAGCTTTACACAGTAGCTCCTTATCACCAAGTATATAAGCTGCATCTGCTAAGAACCAGGATAGTTCTATACTATGCCCTGGATTTACAATTCTGCCAGTTGCACTTTCAAAATAGAAGGAGCCATCAGCTAATCTACTTTCTAACATTAGTCCCGTTTCTTCGTGTCGGAAGGTAAAAATATCCCTAACCAATTGTTTTGCTTTGCTAGTGTATTCCTCTTTGCGCTCACTATCTAAGTTGATTAAAACATTTGTTAAATTTAAAAGAATCATCGGACCACCTAAAGCTTTGGTGTCTCGTGTTTCCACAATTGTCTTCGGTGTGATTTTATACGGATCGCTAGCAGGATTAACATACATACTCATCAAAAAATCATAATATTTTCTAGCCTGCTTAAGTGCCACATCATCATTTTTCACTTTATACTGCAAAATTTTCGTTAAAACATAAAAGCATTCCGAGAAAAAATAACGTCTTTTACGGAGGGGTTCCCCTTCAGCTGTTACAGTAAAATACATTCTCCCATCTTCTTCATCTATACAATGTTCATCCAAAAATTTGGAACAGCTGTCCGCAATTTCCATCCAAGACAAGTCATAACCATACTCATTTATAAGGTTGTAATAAGTGTATCCAGTTCTGCCTTGCATCCACACCCCTTTATCTGTGGAATAGATGTTACCTTTCCTATCCAAACACGTATAGATACCACCATTTATTTTGTCAGAACCATACTTAATCCAAAACGGCGCGACATCATTAAATAGTGTGTTTTTTATATCTTGATATAGCTTTGAGACCATGTTAACCTTATCCCGCCCCCCTAAAAACTTCTAGTATTTACATTATTATATATAAATGAATTGTACATAACAAAGCAATTGTACCATTTGAAGTCGAAGTTGTAAATACACATACCTTGTAGTATAATTTTAAAAATAAGGTGCGGTTCGCGGACAGAAACTTCAACTACAACATTTATATCGATAGTCTCAGAAACTTACTAAATAGTAAGGCGCTTTTACATAAATTGAACATTATCCCTCGCTTGAGGGTTAAGCTAAAACAGGAGAAATTAATATGGATGAGAATTTAAAAAATAATGACGTTTCTAGTGACATTGACGTTATATTTCAACCTGACGAAGAATATGAGTCTTCCGCTAATGGAGAACTGAATCACATAGAACAGGAACCTGATAATCGCAAAACCAAAAACAAGAAAGGTAAAGCTAACAAAGATGATGATTATGCAAATAAAACTGTTTTAGATGGGACAAAGTATTTAACAAAGGCTAATGTATTCAGTTTCGCAGCTGGCGGATTTGGGCAAAATTTAATTATTGGAGTAGTAAATTCTTACATTTTATTCTTTTTAACTGAAATTGCACAAATAGGATTAGCAGCAACTTCAACACTCATGTTAGCAGCTAGGCTATTTGACGCTTTTAATGACCCTATCATGGGTACCATTGCCGATAGGACTAATACAAAATATGGTAAACTTAGACCGTATTTAGCGATTGCCCCTATGCCTTTACTTTTTTTAACAATCGCGTTATATTTACCACCACTATGGCTTCCTAGTTCGGGTAGAATTGCCTATTATTGCACAATATACTTTTTATGGACTATTTTCTACACAATAGGTGACATCCCCTTCTGGGGAATGCCTTCGGCTATGACACCAAATCCTAAAGAACGCTCTAATTTTATAACATTTTCACGTATATTCCATTCCATTGGCGGCGCGCTACCAACAGTATTACTGCCAATTTTTTCCATATTTTTCGGAGAAAAACAACCTATGTCATATTTCACTATGGCAATATTCGCAGGGGTTATAGGAGCATCGTTATTTCAACTAGTGTTTTTTGGTTCTAAAGAAAGGGTTAAGAGCAATATACCAACTCCTTCTGTGAAACAAATGGCTAAAGAATTATTTTCAAACAAACCTTTACTAGTTACTGTGTGCGCAAATATTGCAGCATTTGCTAGAGCAATACCTATATCGGCTGGTCTATACCTAAGCAATTATTTATTAATTGGAGTCCCGGAAGGATTAGGTCAATCAATGGTTAATACATTGATGGTGGCTGGATTTGGTGTTTCTGGATTTTTAGGAATGTTAACCACCCCATTTTTTACAAAAAGATTTGAGTATAGAAAACTATATATGCTTTCCTGTATTGTAGGTGCGGCGTCGATGGCACTGCTAACCCTACTCGCATTTACTGTAGGACCATATATGGTTATATTTGTGGTAGGATTTTTCATAATGGGACTTCCATTTGGGCTAGTAAGCAACTTAAACTATTCAATGATTGCAGAAAGCATGGATTATGCAGAATGGATGTCTGGCAGAAGAACCGAAGGTATTAGCGCATCCTTACAAACTTTTATGAACAAAATGATGACAACCTTCCAAAACTTTATGATTCCACTAATACTTATTGTCTTCAAATACACCGAACCGTCAGATGTAAATCCCACTCCTGAACAATCCCCACTAACTAAGCTTGGTCTCACTATCATAGCAACTGTTTTACCACTGATTGCCTGGGTGATTAATTTCTTTGTAATAATGTTGTATCCGCTACATGGAGAATATAGGGCTAACATGTACAAAGAACTAGCAGAAAAACGTGAAGCTGCAGGTCTTATAATACAGCCTGACCAAGAAGCACAAGCCTAAGTAAATTACTTACTAATATAAAATAAACTGACCCCCTTTTTAATCGGAGGTCAGATTCTGTTTACTGAATGCTAGGCTACTTTTGGGATGGTCTCAAACCCTTTTTATAAGTGCCTAGTAATTCAACCTTACATCTCACAAATTATCGTCTTAATCAATCTACTTTTGGAATAGTCTCGAAGCCTTTTTGTAAGTCCTCATCACTTAATTCAGAGTCAACCATTTCTCCAGAATTATATAATTTGTATGCACTCATATCAAAATGTCCAGTACCAGTTAAACCGAATATGATGGTTTTTTCTTCACCTGTTTCTTTACATTTTTCAGCTTCTTTAATAGCAGCACGAATTGCATGTGCACTTTCTGGAGCAGGCAGAATCCCCTCTGTCCGCGAGAATATTGATGCCGCATCAAAAACTTCCTTTTGCCCTACTGAAGTAGCTTCAATATAACCATCATGATATAACTTGCTAACAACAGGACTCATACCATGGAATCTTAATCCGCCAGCATGTATTGGCGAGGGTATAAAGCCATTTCCAAGGGTGTACATTTTCAAAAGAGGTGTAATCTTTCCTGTATCACCAAAATCATATGCATATTTACCTCTTGTAAGGGATGGGCAAGATGAAGGTTCAACAGCCATAATTCTAATATCATTTTTACCCTGAATTTTCTCACCCACAAACGGTGCAATTAATCCACCTAAGTTACTTCCACCACCAGCGCATCCAATAATAATATCTGGTTTGATATCATATTTTTCGCAAGCTGTTTTTACTTCCAACCCAATTATTGATTGATGAAGCAAAACATAATCTAGCACACTTCCTAAAGCATATTTACATTTATCTCTTGTTGTACACACTTCTATTGCTTCAGAAATAGCGCATCCTAAAGATCCTGTAGTACCAGGTTTTTCTTCTGATATTTTTCTTCCCACATTTGTCGTCATCGATGGAGATGCTGTAACTGCTGCGCCATACGTTTTCATAACTTCAACCCTTGCTGGTTTTTGCATAGCGCTACCTTTGACCATAAATACGTCTAGTTTAATGTCAAAAAATGAGCAAGCCATTGCTAAAGCTGTTCCCCATTGTCCAGCACCTGTTTCTGTAGTTATTGATTCTAGTCCTTGTTTTTTCGCATAATATGCTTGTGCTATAGCTGAGTTAAGTTTGTGAGAGCCAGATGTGTTATTACCTTCAAATTTGTAGTAAATTTTTGCTGGAGTTCCTATCGCTTTTTCCAAAAACGTTGCTCTAATTAATGGAGATGGTCTCACCATTTTATAGAAGTTAAGTACTTCTTCCGGTATATCAATATACCTATCAGTTTCGTTGAGTTCTTGCTTAACAAGGTCTGTGATAAAGATACCACAAAGCTCGTCAAATGTTACAGGCTTCAGCGTAGCAGAATTTAAAAAAGGTGCGTGTTGTTCTTTCATATCTGCCTTAACGTTATACCATTGTTTAGGAAGCTCCGCTTCAGACAAATAGATTTTAATTGGAATGTTTTTTTCGTTTGCCATAATATTGTACCTCCTTAATGGCTATATTCGTTATTTTTTATATAAAAAAACACGGCGAGTTTCGTTTGGGACGAACTTCGCCGTGGTGCCACCCAATTTCACAGGTTTCCCTGCCTTCATTGTAGGATACTATCATATCCTCTCTCTATTACGGGAGAACCCGTCAATCACTACTCTAATATAATTTCGCAACTGCCCTCAACAGTCCATTCATATACCCTCTGTCCCCTTGTCGCACCAACCCAAGTCTCTCTCATCACCGATAAAGTATACTACTACTCTGTCTCAACGGTTTTATTTTTGAATGATTAAATAATACACTACCGATTTTGTTATGTCAACAACAAATTTTAATTTATTTCACTAAATCATTAAATCATAAATTATCGGTAATTACCGCCGTTTATTCAGTTATTTATATTATATATTATTTTTTACTGCCTTTATTTTTAGTACGCTTTTCTTCTTTTTTCTTAAGCATCATTATGTACCCGTTAGGATTGTTAGGAATACTTTCTTTATGTTCTTGATATTGTGGTAAATATGGTAAAAGCAATTTCATAAGAGCAGAGATGTTTTTCACATTATAGTTTTCGGGTACAAAATCGCTAAATTGTTTTTTCATCTTTGAGGCAATTAAACTATATAATGCAACTCCATTTTCATCCATCGCATCTTCGATGATAACTTTAAGCGCTTCCATCTGTTCCGTTGGTAGTACAGGCTTTTTAACTTTACCTTTGGTTTTTTGAAGTTCTTTTTCTTTAACTTTTAAATCCTCGCTAGCACCACTAGTTTTCTCAATAGATTCTTTTTCTGTACTTTCATCAATGGATTCTCCAAGATATATAAACTCACTAAATGCATTAATGAATTCTTTTATCGCCTTCCTTTCACCCATTCCAATAACTTCTTTTCCGTGCGCTTTTAATTCTTGTGCAAGACGAGTAAAGTCGCTATCGTTACTGACTATACAAAAAGTGTTTATAAAAGGTTTTTCATATAGTATCTTCATAGCTTCTATTGTTAAAGCTATATCAGATGTGTTTTTACCGCTTACATGACTAAATGATTGCACACCAGTCAAAGAATACTTGCTTGCTTCTTTTCTCCAACCTTCAATTTGTACCGCTCTATTATATTGCGCCATTTTGGCACCTGTAATTCTTGTCCAGTCTGAAACAATTTCTTTGACATAAACGGTACCCTTTTTCTCCATTGTGTCAATAATCTGACCTACGTTTTTATAACTTATATTTTCTGCATCTATTAAAATTGCAATTTTATTATCTTCCATTTTTCCTCACTTCTTCCTATTTTTCAGTTTATTTTAAAGGGTTTTTGTTTTTTCCTTTTTCTCTTTGACCCTATCGTAATCTTGAACTTTTGCTATTTGCTCTCCATCTATAATTTCATAACCTAGTATATATCCCGCACTAATCATATCTTTTAAAACCTTTTGAACTTCTGGTTTCTTTTTTTTCTTGAACATCGCCATCAGTTCAGATACAGTCCTTATTTCTCTGTTTTCGACCTTTTTAACGATTGTATATTTCCTTTTTAGTTCAATAGCTAAGAATACAGCGCCTATAATAAACATAACGCCAAGCAAAATACCTGCCAACCTATATGCGGGCACAAATGCTGCAAGAGTAGCAGCGAGAGGACATAATATAACTAAAATGCCAATCAAAAACATATCTAACATAAATGTTTTTCTAGGTCCGTAATTAGCATTTACATTTAGTATTTCCCCAGAATAGAGTTTTTGCGTTCTTTCTTTTTCTTTTTCTTTCGCATCTCTTTTTTCTTCTAACTTAGCTAGGTATACTTCATATTTTGCTTCTAGTTCTTTTTTTGCATACTCTGGTGCTAACATAATTACCTTTTTAAAGTCTCTACTGTATCCATTATCTTCACAAAGATAATTATCAAGCAATCTGCATCTACAAGTACCCCACCAGCCTCTGTAATCATTTGGGTCTAAATTGATTGCTTTAGCGAAACTTTCAAAAGCACTTGCATAGTCTTGTACTTCTAAAAACGCCTCACCTTTAGCAATATATTCGGTATTATCTTTATTTACTTGGATTGGGAAAACCTTATCATCATTACCTTTTAAATCTTCTACATAAACTTCTTTACGCCCACATTTTGGACAAGTTGCGCTCTTTCCGCCCGCGTCAAGATACAAGGGAGTTCCGCAATCATCACATCTATAATCTGTTTTTGACATATCGACCTCCTTATCTTAGCTTAATCTTACTTGTTTTAAACTTAATCTACCGCTGTTATTCTCTGTTAATCAATCTTTAAGCGTTTTAACACTACATTGGCGAATGCATTCTTTGCATAGTAGTTAAGTCGCTCCTAATAATGCCACATCTTTATGCGATAGCTAATGTACCAATATTACGCTTTACTAAACACTTCTTCAGCAATTTTAACACTCGCTAAGGCATCCTTTGCATAGAAGTCAGCGCCTATTTCCTTTGCATAGTCTTGTGTTAATACGGCTCCCCCAACCATTATCTTACAACCAGATTTTTCTCTAAGTTTTACAATAGTTTTTCTCATGTTATCTACAGTTGTTGTCATTAAAGCAGAAAGCCCTACTAATTTGATATCGTTTTTGATAGCAGCATCAACAACTTTTTCTATTTTGACATCTCTTCCAAGATCAATGATTTCATATCCATAGTTTTCAAGTACAACTTTAACAATATTTTTCCCAATATCATGGATGTCACCTTCTACTGTTGCAAGTACTATCGTACCCTTCTTTTCAACAACCTGACCCGAAGCACTAATAGCCGTGTTTATAACATTGAATGCTGATTTAGCACTCTCTGCACTAGAAAGCAATTGGGGTAAAAATATGGTACCTTTTTCGAAATCTTCGCCAATTTTATCTAACGCTGGCATCAATACATTACTTACAATATCTAGCGGTGCCATACCATCTTTTAGGAGTTTTTCTGTCTTCTCTATCGCTTCTTTTGACAATCCTTTAAACACTGCCTGCTCAAGCGATAACTTATGTGAGACATCTAAAGGCTTTTCTTTTTCTTCTAAAGAACCAAACTTAGCAACATAATTACCACAGTTTTCATCCTGACCATTAAGTGCTAAAAATGAATAATAAACACTCATCATAACATCGCTAGTAGGATCTATAATACCTGCGTCAAGACCTTTAGAAAGAACTTGTGCAAAAAACACAGAATTAACATTTTGTCGATTTGGTAATCCAAATGATATATTTGAGACACCTAAGACTGTCTTTACTCCCAATTGTTTTTTTGCTAAATCGATGATTTCAAGCACAGTTTTTGCATTATTAGGACCAGTACTAATAGTCATTGCTAAAGGATCTATTAATAATTTTTCCTTTCCAATTCCATATAAGCTAGCTGTATTAATAAGGTTCAATGCTACCTTAATTCTTCCTTCAGCAGTATCATCTATTCCACTTTCATCTAGTGTCAAACCTACAATCATAGCCCCATATTTTTTCGCTAGTGGAAACACTTCTTTCATGCTTTCTTTTTTACCATTTACGGAATTAATCAAAGGGATACCATTATATATACGTAACGCTTTTTCCAAAGCTTCCACATTAGACGTATCTATCTGCAACGGCAAATCTGTTATTGATTGCACACTCTTAATTGCTTTAGATAGCATGTCGACCTCATCGACACCAGGTAAACCCACGTTAACATCCAAAACATGTGCACCTGCTTCTATTTGTCTAACTGCTTCAGATTTTACATACTCCATGTCCTCATTTTTGAGTGCTTCTTTTAGCAGCTTTTTACCAGTAGGATTAATACGTTCTCCTATTACAAGCGGTATGTCCCCAAAATTAACTGTTTTTCCATATGAAGAAACTCTGGAAAAAACCTTCTTTTCTATGGGAGTTACTTTCGCAGTCTTTTTTATGTCGTATAATTTACTAATATATTTATGCGTTGTACCACAACAGCCACCAATTAACTGCGCCCCTTCTTCCACGCATTTTTTCATAAAGTCAGCAAACTCATCAGGACCTATGTCATATTGTAATTTCCCATTGACTATTACAGGCATGCCCGCATTAGGCTTTACCATAATGGGTAAATTGGTAAACTTACGGAGTTTTCTAACCCACTCAACCATCTTGTTAGGACCGACTCCACAATTTAAGCCTATTACATCTACAGACAGTCCTTCAAGCAACGTAGCAACAGTCTCAATATCTCCACCAGTTAAAGTTTTACCTACATCATCTAATGTCACACTTGCAATGATAGGTAAATTAGAATTTTCCTTTGCTGCTAAAATTGCTGCTTTCATTTCATATAGGTCAGACATAGTCTCAATCATTATGAGATCGACCCCTTGCCCTGCTAAAACTACTTCTTTATACACTTCATATGCATCATCTAGACTTAAATCGCCGATTGGCTCCATTAATTTGCCTGTTGGGCCAATATCTAATGCAACAAACGACCCTTTTTTCTTATCAGCAGCTTTTCTTGCAATCTGAACAGCTGTTTCGATATATTCCTTTGTTTTATCTTGAAATTTAAAACTATTCGCTCCAAAAGTATTAGTTAAAATTATGTCAGCACCACTTTCTAGATAACTAGTATGCAATGCTTCAATAACTTCTGGCTTTTTAAAACACCAAGTTTCAGGGAGTTCTCCTGCTTTCAAACCATAAAATGTTTGAAGCGCAGTTCCACATGCCCCATCTAAAACTAATATCTCTTTTTCTAACTTTTCTCTAATATCCATGTTGTTTTTCCAATACTTTAAAGTCGCATTACTATTTTAGATAAACCTAACTTTTCCTTTAGCTATTTAAGAAGTGATGATATGTTGTTGTAAATACTTTTTGCAACATCTGGTCTATTCATCGTATACAAGTGAATGTTATTAAACCCATTAGCTATCAAGTCAACTATTTGATGAGTTGCGTATGCAATACCTGCTTGTTTTAACGACTCATCATCATTTGCATATTTTTCAACTATCATTCTAAAACTCTGTGGGAATGCCGTTGCATTTAATTCGCACATCTTGTTTGCCATCCTGCTATTTAGAATTGGCATTATACCTGCAACTATTGGCACGTCTATTCCACTTCTTAGTAACTTGTACAAATACGAGTACAAAATATTATTATCAAAAAACATTTGAGTTGTTAAAAACTCACAACCATTATCGATTTTTATTTTTATATTTTCTATATCTTCTTCGAGCGTATTTGAGTCAGGATGGCCCTCTGGATAGCAAGCACCACCAATACAAAAAGTACCTCTAGCCTTAATTTCTTTCATGAGGTCGGATGCATACTTATACCCACCAGGTTTTGGAAAATCCATACCAGCAGGTATGTCCCCTCTTAAAGCTAAAATGTTATTTATACCTGCCTCTTCTAACGAATCTAAAACACTAGAAACTTTTTTTCTATCGCTACTTACACAAGTAATATGAGCAAGTGCAGTAATGTTATTAACTAATTGAACTTCTTTAGCCATTTCTATAGTATTATCACTATTTTCGCCAGTAGATCCATAAGTGACACTTATAAATGATGGGTTCAAAGAAGATAGTTCTTTAATTATATTTTTTGCCCCAGTAAGTTCCATACCTCGTTTTGGAGGGAATATTTCTAAAGAAAAGGAAACTTTGTTTTTGTTCAAAATATCTGAAATTCTCATCTTATCCTACTTTTTGAAAACTAACACTTCATTTAACCATTATGCTAATTTTTCACCGCTATATTATGCGAAAATTATAACAAAATATTAAAATATTATCAATTATAGTGCATGAGCATTTATATACTAATGTCGTACTCTTAATTTAGAAATCAACACATCAATTAAAAATTATATAGTAGCTAACTATATTTTTCCCTTCAACTTAACAGAAAATGTGATTTATTTCACTAACATTTAGCTTAATTTTCGCAAAAATTACATCTGTATAATAATATGCAATTGTATCTATGGCTACTAAAATAATCAATATTCGCCATATTACCACAAGAAGCATGTCAACTTAAATTCTAACGAAAGCATAAGAAATTGGCGATTCCATCTCAAGTTACACTGACAAGTTCTATCCACCTCAGTGAGCAAGAGTAATTTACTTGCATACTTTAAAAGATTGCAAGAGGATATATTATTAACTCAACTAAAAACATTTATTATTTACTCCCATAGTGGTATAATCAACTAACAATCGGGAGGATATAACAAGATGCGTATTATTATTGTAGGAGCAGGAAACGCGGGAACCGAACTCATAGAGAGTTTATCCTTTGAAAACCATAATATTGTTGTCATAGACAAAAAGCATGATTTAGTAGAAGAACTTGTCAACTTGTATGATGTTAAGGGAATTTGTGGCAACGGCGCAACAAAAGAAGTTTTGTTGGAAGCAAATGTGAAAAATGCTGATATCATTATTGCCTGCACGCATAATGACGAACTAAATATACTATGCTGCCTCCTTGCTAAGAACTTTGGTGCTAAAGAAACAATTGCGCGAGTTAGAAATCCAGAATATTTTAATCTATTTAACACTGAAGATACACCCCTTTCAATGATGATTAATCCTGCAGAAGATGTTGCAGATGAAATTTTTAGATCTTTAAGATATCAACAAGCCATAAAAATAGATCCATTTGCTGGTGGAAAAATCGAGATGATGGAACTTAGGGTTGAAGATGAGAGTATTTGGGCTAACACTAAGCTTATGGATTTACCTACCCTACTCAATCAAAAAATTCTTGTTGCGGCTATTGAACGAGAGGGTGATATTATTATTCCTGATGGTAAAGCTATACTTCTCCCTGACGATAAAATATATGTCATCGCCTCCTCTAAAGATATAACCAAATTATCTAGGAAATTAAATTTTGTGAAGGGCGCTAAAAAAGTGATGATTATTGGTGGCTCTGATATTGCTAAGTATTTAGCAAAACATCTAACTAAAATAGACGCAACTGTTAAAATTGTCGAAAGGAATCGACTAAGATGTATCGCTTTAGATGAAGAACTCCCTCAAGCAGAAATTATATACGGCGATGGTACCGACCATAAACTAGTTTTAGATGAAGGTATGGCTGAATGCGACGTTGTCATTTCTCTCTGCTCTTTAGATGAACAAAACATTATCATATCTTTGTTTGCATTATCGCTCGGAGTCAAAAAGGTCATTACAAAAATAGATCAACCATCTTACTACGGCATGCTAGCAGAAAGTGGCTTGGACAGCATTGTATCGCTTAGGAAATCCACAGCCGAACACATAATTAAGTATGTACGAAGCAAACAAAATGTTACAGGAAGCAAGGTTAATAGGCTATATAACATTGTAAATTCCCAAGCTGAAGCCATTGAGTTTATTGTATCTCCTACTTTTGAAAAGCCTTCTGTGCCTTTAAAAGATTTAAAAGTAATTCCTGACATTTTAATCGGTGCTATAGTTAGAAATAAGGAATTAATTATACCCGGAGGCTTGGATACCATCGAAATTGGTGACACTGTTATTATTGTAAGCAAAGTTCGTGAAGAACCACTAGATGACTTAAATGACATACTAGCATAGTTTACTAAAAAACGTACTTAGCGCTATCGATAACTCAAATACTACAAACACCGGCGCGCCAAAACTGTATATAGTCAGTAGCCGAGTATAACTTCAATGACATACTAGCATAGTTCACTAAAACATGTACCTAGAACCGAACGCTGACAAATACATACGAACACCAATCGCTCCAAAACTGTATATAGTTAGGAACCGAGTATAACTTCAATGACATACTAGCATAGTTCACTAAAACATGTACCTAGAACCGAACGCTGACTAAATACATACGAACACCAATCGCTCCAAAACTGTATATAGTTAGGAACCAAGCATAACTTAAACGACTCACTAGCTTAGTCCTCGCCAAACAGTACATAGAATTGCAAATCACTCGACAACTTAAACGATATGCTAATACATCAAATAAATAAAAACATAGGAATATACGATAAAAATGAACTTTAGAATGGCATCATATGTACTAGGAGTAATAAGCATAATAATGGCAGTAGCTTTGCTTGTTCCTCTTTTTATGGCTGTTGGTTTTGCAGAAGGCGGGCTGCCAATTTGGTATGCAGTATCTATTGCTATATTCCTTGCTGTTGGCATCCCTTTAGTTATTAAAAAACCAAAAAACACAATTTTAAACGCAAAGGGAGGATTTATTACTGTTTCTATTGCATGGATATGGGTTTCACTTATTACCGCAATCCCATTTTCATTAAGCCACACACTCCCTAACTATTTTGATGCACTCTTTGAAACCATATCTGGATTCACTACAACTGGCGCAACAATATTAATTTCAATAGAAACAATACCAAAAAGTTTGTTATTTTTAAGAAGTTACACTCATTGGCTGGGAGGCATGGGTATTTTAGTAATGCTTGTTGCGATTTTACCTAAAGCAGATACGTCTTTAGTCCAAGCATACAAGGCAGAAGTTCCAGGTATGACTTTTGGCAAAATGGTCAGTAAATTAAAATATACTGCACGTATTTTATACGCAATATATATAGTTTTGACAATACTTCTTTTCGTAATGCTAGTCATAGGAAAAATGGATCCATTCGATGCAATCATCCATACATTTTCAACTGCAGCGACTGGTGGCTTTTCTAATAAAGCTATGAGTATCGGGGCATACAATAACCTATATTATGAAATAGTAATACTCATATTTTTGCTTTTGTTTGGTACGAATTTTGAAGTTTATTTCTTAATTTTGGTTGGACATTTTAGAGCTGCAATGAAGAAAGAGGAACTTTGGGGATTTTTAGGAATTTTCGGAGTAGCAACAGTTTTAGTAACTTTCATATTGTTTATAGGTAAAGTTTATGCTACTTTTGGAGAGTCATTGCGTTTTGGGTCTTTCCAAGTAGCGTCTATTATGACAACCACAGGCTTTGCTTCTGCTGATTTTACAAAATGGCCTGCTGCAGCACAAACAATACTTATTCTAATTATGGTAATTGGAGGTTCTTCTTCTAGCACCGCCGGAGGACTAAAAGTTTCTAGATTTATAATACTGCTAAAAAGCGCTGTACGCGATATTAGAAAAAAGATATCCCCACACACTATTAAAAATATAAAGTATGACGGCAAAATTCTATCTGACGATACTACTACTTCGGTATTATCTTACTTTTTCTTATTCACCCTTATTTTATTCTCTTCTGTTGTTTTAATAGCTTTAACCACGCCACTAAAAGGAAATGGCACCCTAGTAACGCATGTCACTGCTGTCATTACCTGTTTTGCAAATGCTGGACCAGGACTAGAACTGGTTGGTCCCTATGGTAACTATGCATTTTATTCCAACTTTTCCAAACTAATCCTTTCTCTGAATATGTTACTTGGAAGGCTGGAAATATATCCATTACTATTTTTATTCTATCCCAAAGCTTGGAAAAAATATTAATCCCTTAAACTGTAAATAACTATTAGTCATAAAAGGCACAAAGTACATTAAGCCTGCCCAGAAACATTACATCTCAAGACCTGAAAAAGCAATAATTCCTTACAAACAATGTAAATATCTATAGTCAACAAAAGGCAAAATTGTGTATTAAGCTTGTTCGGAAACAGTGCTTACATGTTCGGTACTCTCTGCTCCTTTTTCAATTTTTTCTGATTTAGATTCAAGTTCAGCAACAACCTGGCTATACCTTTTCTTTGTTAATGGATAAAAACACAAAATGATTATCATAATGAGACCACTTGCAGCAGAAATAATGCTTGTTGCATTAAACCACGATGTTGCAGTTTTTTGCTGTATTTCAGAAAGAACTATGACATTTTCATAATGTTTGGGTTCAAACCCTATACTTCTTTGCCAGAACCAAGTTACGAGCATAAGTACTTGAGCTATTAGTCCAGGAAGAGTAAACAACAAGCTTTGCATATGACCTTCTAATCTCTTTCCTGTTTTATATTGTTGAAAATCAGCTATTTCCCCTAGCATTATAGGAATTAACAGATATGTTGGATTTATTGCTGAAAGGAAAAATAATATCGTTATGGTAAGCGCCGAAGGCAATCCTACAGGTATGTTTTGATAACCAAATAAACCTAAAAAACTAAATGATATAACACTAGTAACAGTGAACATGATTATAATAACATTTTTGTTAAGCTTTCTAGTTACTATTGGAAGAAGAAACATAGCAACAGTGGAAGCAAAACCAATTACCGTCATTACAATTCCTGAAATTTGCATAGCTTGAGTGGCTGTTTCTGCGAATCTAAATTGAATGATTAGTATCGTAAATTGTCGGCAAAATTCCCTTAAAGAGCCAAAAGAAAGAGCTAAAAAGAGAATAATCAAAGGTTTGTTTTTAAAAATCATTTTAATGGCGACGCCCAATTTAACTTTTTCTTCTTTTTCTTCATCCTTTTTTAACACATACACCCTTTCTCTAACTCTGAGTATGAATAAAACTAGGATAGTGCCAATTGTAACAGCAATAATGCCGATTATTCTAATTCCCATATATTCCATTCCTTTTTCGGCAAAATGCGCCCTTATGGGACCTGCAATTATTTGAAGAACACTTGGGGCAAAGCCAAAGATAAGCCCAATTGGTGTCATCATATCTGCACGCTCTTGCGAAACTGGAGTAATTACCGATGGCATGGTTTGATACATATTATTAGAAAAATTCATTAACACAAAAAACGGAACACAAGTACAGTATGCATAGATGATACGCATATTCTCCTCGCCAATCTGAGGAATCCAGGTAACAAGTACAGCAAATAAAGATAAAAACGGTAGAGAAAATAAAATAAATGGTTTGTATCTTCCAAACTTTGTGTTTGTTTTCTCCATTATAGTACCGATAAAAGGCTGAATTAATAAATTAATTAACATCCCTAAAATCATAATAACGTAGGCGTGAATAACGTCGATATGGTAAAAATACGGGATAAATGAAATGGTTGCGACATAGTATACTGAACTAGAAATAAAACTTATGCCAAGAGCATATAGACCAAAATTCCCCATTTCCTTTATTGTCAAGCACCGTCCTTCAGGAGGTGTTTTCCACATTGACTTTATTTTCCTAAAAAACCCTTTGATATCTACTTTCATCTTGCTTTCCTACCTCTTATGCCATTATGACTTGTTTTGTTGGATAAATACTTCTCTCCCATGTTTACAAATTGGGCAAATTATATCATCTGGAATAGGTCCGTAATGAACATATGCGCAAACTGTACAATAGTATGATTCTTTATCAACATCTTCTTTCTTAGAAATGTCTTCTTTTTTCTCTTCTGTGTATGGGATAAAGAAACTCTTGTCTTTTTTACATATAGGACAAATAAAATCATCGGGCATTGGACCCTCGTGAATATACCCACACACAGTACAAATGTACGCCTCTTTTTTTACTTGTTCCTTCTTCTTGAGTAGGTTTGCTCGATAGTATGCGTACGTCATGGCTTCTTCATCTTTAAAGACCACTTTATCCGTTACTTCACATACAAACATGGTATGTGAGCCCATATCTATATCTTCGATAACTTTTAAATCAAAGTAACCAATTACACCTTTTATGGGCACTAAACAGCCATTATTTGCTTTTGCTGCATCTACACCAGCAAACTTATCTTCATCCCTACCGCTTCTCATTCCAAAACCTTGAATTAGATCAATTGTGGCATCATTTCCAATAACAGCACAAGAGCAAAATCCAGTCTTTTTAACTATACTATGAGTATAGGTTAGTTTGTTTACCGTTATGCTAAGTTTCTCTGGATTTGAAGTCTGCTGAGCAAGTGTGTTAATAATACAAGCATTATTTTTATCCCCATCTTTTGCAGATAGAACGTATAATCCATATGTAATTTTAAATAGTAAATTCATATTTTTCTCCCTTTAGATTTTATCATTGTATCTAAATTATATCACTAGACCAGTCTCGTTACACTCTTAATTAATGCACTAGTAAAAACTGTTCTAACTCGCTAACTGTACTGACAATATAATTTGGCTTATGTTCTTCGAACTCTTCTTTTGTCCCATAGCCATAAAGAACAGCAATTGAATCAATACCAACTGTCTTAGCCCCAATAATATCGTGTTTTCTATCGCCTATCATTAAGTATTTAGACAAGTCACTATCTTTAGCAAAATCTATTGCCCTTTTAATCACATCGCTCTTTTTATGTTCAATTTCATTCATCTCAGCACCAAATACACCTTTAAAATGTTTGGCTATACCGAAATGCTCTAGAATGATATTTGCATAGTATAAAGGTTTAGATGTAGCGACAAGCAAGGTTTTTCCTAGCTTTTCTACATTTTTTAATAACTTATCCATACCTTCATACAGTTTGTTTTCTAAAGCACCTTGAGCTGTATAATATTCTCTATATTTAGACCGTGCTTCAATAGCTTCCTTTTCAGTAAAACCATAAAGTTGCATAAATCCTTCTATGAGAGGAGGCCCAATAAAAGCTTCTAGCTTATCGAGGTTATTTTCGATAATGCCAGCACACTTAAGAGCATATTGCACAGCTTTGGTAATTCCTTCTTTTGGCTCCGTTAATGTGCCATCTAGATCAAAAAGTAAAATATCATATTTTTTCATTCGCGCACCTCTGAATGATTTTACCACACTAGTTGTCTTTCACGCTAGCATATGCTTTGTTATCCAGCAGTTCATCAATTATCTTAGTAGTTGACCAGCTTTCTTTCACACTAGCATATGCTTTATTATCCAGTACCGCATCAATTATCTTAGTAGCTACCCAGCTTTCTTTAACACTAACACATGCTTTATTGTCAAATTCATTCTACTTTGAGTAATTATTTAAACTAAGCATATGTTCCTCGGCAACTAATTCCTTTAGTAACATTTTGTGTAAGGTTGTGATGTAGCTTGGCTATCAAAAGTTTACATTTACGCACGTATTGTAGTATCATTTACTTAAATTAAAACAAGTAGGAGAAACACATGAAACAAGACTTAATTGCAATTATAGACCTTGGTAGAGATGATAACGCAGAACTTGCTCGCGAGATACGTAATTTAGGAGTTTATAGCGAAGTTTATCCCCAGGAAACAACCATTGAGCAAATAAAATCTAGAGGCATACTTAAAGGCGTTATATTTAACGGCTCTGAAAAAGATTTAAATGATTTTCAAAATCACAAAAGTTTTGTAACTGTAGCTCCCTTCACTACTAGAGATGCAATTAATTCATCGAGCGTACTGAGTTCTTTTATTGTCAACACATGTGGCGCTTCTAAAACTTGGAATGCAGATAATTTTATAGACGATCAAGTAGCCTTAATTCGTAAAGCTGTAGGCAAAGAAAAAGTTTTGCTCGCTCTTTCTGGTGGTGTTGATAGTTCGGTCGTAGCTGCCCTACTAATCAAAGCTCTTGGTGGCGAAAACGTTATATGTGTACACGTTAACAATGGACTAATGAGAAAAGGAGAATCTACAGCTGTTATAGATGTCTTTTCTAGTTATTTGAAAGACAACTTAATCTACATTGACGCAACTGATAGATTTTTAAATAAACTTGTCAATGTTAGTGATCCTGAAACGAAGCGTAAAATTATAGGCAATGAATTTATCTATATTTTTGACGAGGTTGCTAAACAACATAAAGATATCAAATTTTTAGGACAAGGCACAATATATTCAGATGTCATTGAAAGTGGCACAAAGGCAGGAAAAGCAATTAAAGCACATCATAATGTGGGTGGACTTCCTGAAGATATGTCATTTACATTAGTTGAACCCATAAAATACCTATTTAAAGACGAAGTAAGAGCATGTGGAAAAACCTTAGGACTCCCAGATGAAATGGTTTTTAGACAACCCTTCCCAGGTCCTGGACTAGGTGTCCGTTGTTTAGGTGCGATAACCCGCGATAGACTAGAAAGCCTTAGAGAAGCAGATGCAATTTTAAGAGAGGAATTTGCAAAAACTGGTCTATCTAAAAAAGTATGGCAGTATTTTATTGCTATTCCCGATATGAAAACCGTTGGCGTTAGAAATAAAAGTCGTTCTATGGGATATGTAGCAATAGTTCGCGCAGTCAACACCACTGATGCCATGACCGCAACAATTGAGCACATCGACTATCAAATCTTAGACCGCATAACTCAAAGAATAATAACTGAAGTCCCCACCATAAATCGTGTCTGCTACGACCTCACCCCAAAACCCACCGGCACAATCGAGTGGGAGTAAATCGATTTACTAGACTATAAACTTTTTACATAAAGTTCTTTGTATACAGGTCGATTATTTTCAAATACTGTCTCCATAATGTTTATTTGAGATACTTTTATGTTAGTTTTAGGAGCCTTAATAGAGATATTATCAAAGTATGCTTTTCTTGCAATCGTAATATGAGCATTAAAGTTTTTACCGTCAAAAGGTATGTTGGCTTGTTTAAGATTAGACCTAACAAGGTGAGCAAGCTCTTTTAACTTGATTTCGTTGTCGGTTCCAAACCAGAGAATTTTACCACTTGGAGTATTAAAATAGCCTAGGCGATTTATTGATATTTCGAAGGGTTCAAACTCTATTTTTTCAATTGTTTTTTTTATTTGTTCTAATTTATCTGTTTCGCCTATGAATGCAAGAGTAATATGTGCGTTTTCTGGGTTAATAAAATTAGCCTGAATGTTTTCTTTTTTCAGACTTATAATAAAATCTCTAACCTGTTTTTTATTTTCTTCACTTAAATTTATTGATATAAACAGTCTCATACTAAATATTAATTATTTGAGTGTTTGAAGTTGCAAAATCAACTATTAGAAGCTCGCCCTTTCGTAGAGTACGTCCGCCGCTTAGCAGTTTAGTCATTTGTGACACTTGAATTGATGCGATAAGTGATGGAACAAAACTAAAAGTTTTTCCAGGCTTTCTTACTTCCACCCTATAGAGTTTTGTAATGGTTTTATCGCCTGGCCTTACTACTGCAACATGCCCGTACATTCCATCTATTGCACCATGTATTATAGGTATACTATAGGCTTCTCCGAACTTTTCAAGGAGTCGTCTTGTAGTAACATTGTCTGTTGCATCTACAACACAGTCAACATCTTTAATTAAATCAAAATATTCTTCACCAAAATAATCTTGTATCGCTATGGTTTCAGTAACACCTATTGCGCTACAACTTTCTGCAGCCACTTCTGCCTTATTTCTGCCAAGCGTGTCTTTTTGACAATACAGTTGACGATCTATATTTGAAGTAGTAAACAAATCTCCATCAAAAATAAAAATTTTAGAAAGCCCTAACCTGGAAGTCAACCCTATTATGTAACCTCCAAGTCCACCAGCTCCAATGACTGCTATGCTTTTCCCGTTAATTTTTACTTTTATATCTTCAATTAAATCCACTGCTTTAACCACTTGTATCTATTTTTACCCGCCAGAAGCTGGGCTCATTATAAAGACCTCGTCTCCAGGATTAAGTTTTGTTCTATATTTTTTAAGATCCATAAAATTTTTCCCATTGACGAGAATAATTGAGTTTTTTAATTCTTTCACTGTGTAAAAAGGATTAAATGCATGTAGCTTTTTTAGTAAATCATTGATGTCTTTAGCATCTGTTTCCCACTCTGCCATTCCATAATTTAATCTATATAAACCAAAAAACTCTACCTTTATCATTACAACTCCAAAACACACTTACATTTTAGGCTTCTTTACTTGTTTTTTCTTTTGCTTTTTTATCTTTTGCCTTTTTATCCTTTTTAGGCTTTGGCGGGATAACTTTAACTTCTCCTTGTACCTCAAGAGGACGATCTGCAATTATATCTAAATCTTGCTCTCTAATTTTATAATATCTCAAAGTGCGTTTTTTGATATTACCATTTTTGTCCCATCCCCTAGCGCGATAAAACTGTTTCCTTAGCTTAGCTAGCGGAACTTTACTCTTTGGATTGTCTTCAATTTGTAAATCTTCAACTAATCTCTTAGGTAACTTATCGTCCTTAGAATCAATACCAAGCCTTGCATTTATACTTCTTTCAAGATTAAAGCCCCTTGAACCAAATTTTAAAAATTCACCAATATTCATTCTCATACCTGTTGCATACTTAATCATTGCAGCATGTGGAACCAACGCAGAAATATTTACTTGCAATAATCCTGGCCATCTATTTACAAGCCCGATTACTGGTCCTAAGTAAGGAAATACTTTGTTTACTAATCTTGTTATGAACGAGTTAGGTTTACTGTATAAAAACCCAGGAAATACTGCATATGTTGTGAATAAGCAACTGCCTCCTGCTGATGCGGCTTCCATAACATTTTGTAAAAATATGGTTAATTGAGCCTTACCATGAGATGTATATGGATTGATTGTCAATCCTAAACCTTCTAAGACAACCATATACCCTGCATTAAGGTGGCAACCACCTCTATTACCCACAGCATATCCTAGTCCTTGTCCGATTGCACCTCGTGGTTCATATGCGGCAAATTCCATACCTTTTGCATTCATGCAAAATTCCTCGCCACCGTACAGTTGAGAAAGATACCTACTACCATTTGCCATTCGATCTGCCTCGGGAGTACTCCTATGTGCAATATCATGAAAAACTTGCGAAAGATTCTCTATCTTTCCAAATTCGACTCCACTGTTCCATATGCCCTTTTCATTTAGTTCCATTGCGAACGCAAGTGTACCTGCTGCAGAAATGACATCCATGCCAAGTTCATCTAGTTCATAATTCCATTTAATTATGCTTTCTAAATCGCTATTCATAATGTTTGCGCCAAGTAATCCTAGGGCTTCCACTTCCGGACCTTTTACTTGTTTTCCATCCACTTCGCAAACACGACCACATTGTATAGGACAAGTCATACAACCCTTGTTTTTAATTAAATGTTTTTCAGCAAGTTCTTCACCAGAGATTTTTCTAAACTCATCAAACTGCCCAGTACTAAAGTTTTTTGTGGCAAGAATATGTTTTTGTTGCATCGATGCAAGTAGAGCTGCAGTACCCAGCCTTGGAAGTTGTTCTCCTGTAATAGGATGTTTTGTTAGATATTGAGTCCAACTTTTTCTTAATTTACCAAACTTATCTGAGTTATATATCGGCACCTTAAATTTACCATCGGCAACAACTGCTTTTAAGTTTTTGCTTCCCATTACAGCACCCATTCCACCACGACCAGCTGCACGTTCCTCACTAACAACGCAAGCATATCTAACAAGATTTTCGCCTGCAGGACCTATAACCATTTTTCCAAGTCTTTTATTTCCTATGAGCTCTTGAGTTTCACCTGTGGTTTTACCTCTTAAAAACTCAGCATCTTTAAAATTAATTTGATCTTCTAAAATCTCAACATATGTTAGTTTTTCACTTTTTCCTACAATAATCAAAGCATCATATCCTGCACTTTTTAGTTTCAGCCCAAAATTACCACCACAATTACTAGAGGATAATATTCCCGTTAAAGGAGATATAGAACTGATATTAAACCTGGAACTACAAGGAGACATAGTTCCTGTAAGAGGACAATTTGTAACGACAATTGGATTTTCTGGGGACAATGGATCTATTGGACCTTTTACAAAATCATTAATTATTCTGGCGGCTAAAACTTTACCACCTAAAAATAATCTTCGGTCTCTATCATTTATTGGATATTCTTCAACTGTTTGTGTAGTTAAATCAATTTTAATTACTTTCCCAGTATATCCACCTAGTTTTGTTGCCATATCTTTCCTCCTAAAAACAGGGTTTATTTAAATCAACCCTACTTATTGTAGTATATATTAAAAAAGGAGCAGATTCAATATTTCGGCTCTATTAGATTTATTGATAAATTCACTATTACAAAGAGACTCGATATATGCATATAAGATGAAAATGAACTGGATTTGCATTCCAGTTCTATTACATTACTCGCTCAAGCAATCTCACTAAGCGCCCATCAGTTGTAAAGTACATTCCCAAGACTTAAGAATCTTTATTTGTTACATGCGGCTTTTTGAGATTTAACTGTTTTTGAGTTCTTTTTATGAGCTCTGCATCAATATCTTCGATAGACACACCTAATTCAACCAACATAACTAAAATATGATAAATTAAATCACAGGTCTCGTTAACTATATCTTCTTCAACTTTGTTTTTAGCAGCAATTACCATCTCTGTACATTCTTCACCACATTTTTTAAGTATTTTATCTATACCTTTCTCAAAAAGATAGCAGGTATATGATCCCTCTATCTTCTCATCCTTTCTCTGTTCTATTACTCCAAAAAGATCTTTAATTGTACTTTCCATAATTTTCTCCCATTATTTTATCTTGTTAAAAAAGCAAGATCTTGCTCCCGTATGACAAGCAACCCCTGTTTGCTCCACTACAACTAACAAGGTATCATCATCGCAGTCTGAATATATTTCTACTATTTTTTGAACATGCCCAGAGGTCTCTCCCTTTTTCCAAAGTTGTTTTCTTGACCGGCTATAAAAATGTGTATAACCAGTAGATAACGATAAACCTAAACTTTCCTCATTCATATATGCTAACATTAAAACTTCTTTAGTGTTTACATCCTGAACTATTGTAGGAACTAATTCGGAATTTTTAAATAAATGTGAATAATCCATCTCTTCCCTCTTTTCACACCTGTGAAACCTTTATGGCTTCTTCAAGGGAAAGGGTATTTGCATAAAGGCTCTTCCCACAAATTGCACCATAAATATTTAGTTTTTTTAATTTCTTTATATCCTCAATGTCTTTTACACCACCACTGGATATAATGTTGTGGTTGTAAATTTTTTGTATTTTAATAATATCTTCGGTATTAACTCCTGCTAATGTACCATCTTTTGAAATATCGGTATATGTAATGTATTTTACCCCTAAGTCTTGTAGAGCCTTAATGTAATCTAGATAGTCGATACCACTATCTATATGCCAACCATCAGTTTTTACTTTGCCATATTTTGCATCCACTCCAACTATAACACTCTCTGGATACTTTTCTAAAACACACTCTAAAAAAGGAGGGTCTTTGATTGCGGCAGTGCCAATAACTATTTTATCAACCCCTGCTTCTAAATACTTCTCTACGGACTCCATATTGCGAATACCACCACCTACATCTATTTTGATGGGATACTCACATAATTTTTTGATTATATTAAAGTTTTTCTTTCCCTCTCCCCTTGCAGCATTTAAGTCTACAACATGCAAATGAGTTGCACCTTCTTTAATAAATCTTTCAACTGTTTTATATGGGTCGTTAGCCACTTGTTCGGCAGTACTATATTTCCCTTGATAGAGCCTAACACATTTTTCATCTAATAAATCAATCGCTGGGAATATAATCATTTTTTCACCATTTCTACTTCTAATTAATATTTAAATGCCTATATCACACCTTTGGAGGAAGGTATTTTATCTCCTTTTATAGTGAGAGCTTCTCTTAAGCAGCGTGCACAAGCTTTAAAGAGTGCTTCTATTTTATGATGATCGTTTTCACCAGCTAAAAGTTTCATATGCATGGTCATTCCTGCATTCATAGCCAGTGCTCTAAAAAATTCAGGAGTCGCGTCAGTTTCATAATCTCCACAGTTTTTGTATGCAAAGTTAGCTTCAAATGATAAAAATCCTCTTCCCGAAATATCAATCGCTGCAAAACCTAGTGCTTCATCCATTGGTAGAAAACAATCTGCAAATCTAGTTAAGCCTTTACCATCACCTATCGCTTGTCTAATGGCCTGACCTAAAACAATCCCCGTATCTTCAACAGTGTGATGACAATCTACCTCTAAATCACCATCAACTTCTAGATTAATGTCAAAACCAGCGTGCGTTCCTAGAGCTGTAATCATATGGTCAAAAAAACCAATACGAGTCTTTGATTTAACATTTCCACTACCATCTAAATTGATGTATAAAGAAATTTTTGTTTCCTTTGTCTTTCTTTCGATTTCAAAAATTCTCATAACTCCTCCGCATATTATTAATTATTTTCTACATTTTTTAGTCTAAACAATACATCCACTAAAGCTTCATTTCCTTCTGAAATTCTTAAGGTATTATCTGAACCCGTCAACACATTATCGTTAATCACTTTCTACATTTTTTAGTCTGAACAATGCATCTATTACAGCTTTATTTTCTGCTTCATTACCTACTGAAATTCTTATGGCATTATCCGATTTAAAACATCTTATCGCAATACCCATATCTAGTAGTGCTTTATAAATCTCTACTGCTTTTTCTGTCTTAATGTATATGAAATTAGCGTTAGATTTATATGCTTTAAATTCGCTACCTAAAAGGCTGGTTATACCTTTTAGTATATTGAACTGCTTATCTCTTAATGTCAGTATTTCTTTAATTATTTCCTGATATTTCTTTGCGTTATCAAGAAGTATACAACCAAACTTTTGGGACACTGAATTAACATTATATGGAGCCTTAACTTTCTTTAATATGTCAGTAATTTCAACGTTAGAAACGGCAAAACCTATTCTTAATGATGCAGCTGCAAATGCTTTGCTAAGTGTTCTTAATACAATGGTATTTGATAATTTATCTACCTCTTCAATTATGGTTTGATCTGAAAAATCCATATATGCTTCATCAATTACCATAAGGCAATTTACACTATTTACTAACCTAATAATTTCTGACTTTTCAATCACTGCACCTGTCGGATTGCAAGGATTAGAGAGTATTACTAGATTAGGTTTTACTTTAGAGATGGTGTCTATTATATCATCTACTTTAGGAGTAACACCTATATCAGTTTTTAATACTACATTTTTTGCCCTTCTTAAATCAGAATAAAATCTATACATAGAAAAGTCTGGAGAGAGTGTTAGTACCGTATCTCCATCTTTTAAAAACGCTTCAACTATTAAATTAATCAACTCATCCGAGCCATTGCCGGCGACAACATTATTTCTATCGACATTAAAATACTTTGCAAACTTATCACATAGTTCTACTGCAAACGGATCAGGATATCTATTAAAGTTTATCTCATCAAGAGCTACTTTAAATTGTTCGATGACTTCTTCAGGTATTTTAAAGTATGACTCATTAGCATCCACCCTTACGTTGTATGAGCCCTTCAGCGGTTCATATGGCAGCATATCTAACAGTCTTTTCTCAATTTTATAACTCACTTTTATATCCTCTTTTTTATATTCATTTCTCAAATTACTTAGTTATTCATTTTAGTTTCAATTTAGTACAATGTTTATTTTTCAACTTACTCAATTATACATTCCAGTTTAGGTTACTTGTTTTTTGTTCTAACCTTCACTGCATTTGCATGCGCAGTTAGACCTTCCCTGGTTGCAAAATTAATGATACTATCTGCATCACTTGAAAGCATAGACCTGCTATATGATGCATATTGAATCTTTTTTATAAAGCTATCAACTGACAATGGTGAGAAAAACCTCGCTGAGCCACCTGTTGGCAATACATGATTTGTTCCTGCTAAATAATCACCGACAGCTTCAGGTGTATATTCCCCTAAAAATACCGACCCTGCATTATTTACTGAATCTAGTAGTTCTTCTGGATTTTTAGTCATTATCTCTAAATGTTCAGGAGCTATGTAGTTAGCAATATCGACACACTCTTCGATGGTTTGGCATACAATAATACCACCACAATTTTCAAGTGAAGATAGCATAATATCTTTTCTTTCTAACTTTGCAGTTTGAACAATTAGTTCTTTTTTTACTTCTTCAGCAAGGGGCATTGAGTTGGTTAGTAATATAGATGATGCTAGTTTGTCATGCTCTGCTTGTGATAATAAATCAGCTGCGACATATTTAGGATTTGCATCTTTATCTGCAATTATTGTTATCTCAGAAGGACCTGCTATCATATCTATGTCGCATTCGCCAAATACCATTTTCTTAGCAGTTGCAACATAAATATTCCCGGGACCAACAATCTTATCTACTTTAGGAACAGTTTTGGTTCCGTATGCTAGTGCTCCAACTGCCTGTGCACCACCGACTGCATACAACGCGTCTACTCCTGCTACGAATGCAGCAGCTAAAACATCTTTATTAACACCACCTTTTGTAGGAGGAGTTACTATAACTATCTCTTTCACGCCAGCAATTTTTGCTGGAATTGCATTCATAAGTACTGATGATGGATATGCTGCAGTGCCCCCTGGAACATATAGCCCTACACTATTTATTGGTCTTATAATTTGACCAAGTTTTTTCCCTGCTTCAATCAGCTGAATTGGCTTTTGTAATTGTAGTGTATGAAACTCTGTAATACGACTGGCTGCTTTTAGTAGCACCTCTTTAAACCTATCATCTAATGCGTTAAATGCCTCTTTAAATTGTTTATTTTGATATTTTTTAATGGTAGAAGTTCCATCAAATTTCTTGCTGTATTTTATTACCGCACTATCCCCATTTTGCTTTACATCCAAGAGAATGTCTTTGACTACATCATCTACATTTGCACCAGGTGCTAGAGTTTTTTTACGAATACTATCTAAAAACTCAAATTCACTTTTTCCATTTGCATTTACAATACTAATCATAACGTGTTACCTTTCTATACTAGGTGTTTTCACCAGCTCACTTCATTTATATTTTATAATTATATATTAATATAGGATAATTGACCATTATCAATGGCTACTTTTTACACCGTAGGAGACAAGAGTTTACCACAAAAATCAAAAATTTCTGCCTTTTTTGTTTTTAAGCTGACTGGATTTGCTATTAATCTAGCCGAAATATCTGCTAAATACTCTGCAACTACGAGTCCATTCTCCTTCAGTGTCATACCAGTTTCTACGATATCTACAATTCCATCTGCTAAATCAAGAAGCGGCGCAAGCTCTACAGAGCCTTCAATCTTAATTATATCGACTGGCATATTTTTATTTTCAAAAAACTGTTTTGTAACCTCTGGGTATTTAGTGGCAATTGTCTTTATACCATACCCTGAATAAAAGTTAATACCAGCCATTGTTGCGAGCGCAAACTTACATTCGCCAAAAGGTAGTGCCGCAATTTCATTCACCGGTCTATTCATTTCCATCAAGGTATCCTTTCCTACGATGCCAACATCACTAATACCTCTTTCAACATATGTTACTACATCTGCTGCTTTTGCAAACACAAATCTGTATTTATTTGCAATCTCTATTATTAGTTTTCTTCCCTTATCTATTAGTTCTGTACAATCAATCCCTGAAGCCTCAAGGAGTTTAATTGTGCTTTTTTCTAATCTTCCCTTAGTTAATGCTATATTTATCATATTATCTCGTATATTAATGTTGTTTAAATTTAACCACTAAATATAGTTAGCAACATTAGTGTATATTTTTTCTATTCTCCTATTTCCTCATTAGAGGAAAATTCAATAGTTTTATTTTCTATATGTCTTTTTCTATTAATTTATCTTTTTCAAGCAGTAGTATCTTTTTAGCCTTTATTGCTTTTGCCCATGCAATAGTTTCTTCGAGAGTATAACAGACTGAATTAACTACATTAAATCCCTTTTCTACGTATGGCTTTAACAGTTCCGTATCCATAGGATTTATTTTTTCATTTTCAGAAAAAATAACAATTTTAGCTTTTTCGATTTCTATATTTTCTTTTTTCAGTACATCTATTGTTTCATTGATATTGAATGCAAATCCTATGGCTGGAATATCGAGCGAGTAATCAGAATACAAAGAATCGTATCTTCCTCCTGACATTACTTCTAAGCCCTTTCCTTTTACAAAGCCTCTAAAAACTAAACCGGTATAGTATTGCACATCTTGGACAACAGAAAAATCAAATATTACATTTTCAGCACACCCTGCTTTTTCAAGAGAGGTATATAACTGTTCAATTTCGTTAATAGCAGATAATGCTTTATTATCTTTCAGCTCTTTTTTCGCTTGAGCAAGTATTTCCTTGCCACCAAACAGCTTGCTTACAGTTTTGAGGATATCTCCGTCCTTCCCCATTTGGTTTGCTAATTTATCTATATCTGGGAAGTTTTTAATAGCGAGTGCTTGTTTTGCTTCGTTTTTAAGGTTAGAAAAAGAATTTAAAACACTGGTAATTACTCCCATATGACCTATTTCTAAATAAAATTCAGATCCAAAAAGTTCTTTCATGCATTTAATAGCCATTATTAAAATCTCTAAATCAGATCTAAATCCACTTGCGCCAATAAGTTCTACTCCCATTTGCAAAACTTCATCAAACTTCTTATTAAATCTTACATTTCTTTTGAAAACAGGTTGACTGTAAAAGAGTTTAATTGGTAGCACAAATTCTTTAAGCCTTGATGCAAATAGTCTTGCAATTGGCTTTGTGGAGTCTGGTCTCATTGTAATAAGCCTGCCACTACCATCTGTAAGTGTATAGAGTTCGTTTTGTGACATCTTACCTATGCCGTCGGAAAACACATCATAAAACTCTAAACTTGTGGTCATTACTTCATCATAACCAAAGTCTTCAAAAATCTTTCTAAGTGAATTCTCAGTTCCTCTTCTAATTTTACACTCCCTAAAAAGATAATCTCTTGTTCCTTCTGGAGTTACTCTATCATATTTTTTCATACATTCTCCTTTATCACACTAGCGCACTAAAGTAAAAAGATATTACCACACCTAAATACCTAAGTCAACCATATATCTAACATTTTTGAAATTTATATGTTTTACCTTTAATTGATATCTACTTATCCAAAATACTGATGAGTTTAAACTTGCAAAATTAATAAATTAAGTAAGGTACTTAAACACTGACTTTATATGAGAATATATGCTTAAATGCATTTTTATTCAAATCTACATGTTTTTTTACATCCCTAACGAAAATCTACGGTTTACAGGCTGGTTATAAAAAAGACCAATCCAAGATTGAATTAGTCTTCTATATATGTTAAAGCACGTATACTAAATTACTAGATTAAAAAGCTTCTGTTTATTCTATCCGTTTTGTTAAATTCATTTATGATATCTAATAATTCTTTTGGTAAATAACTCTCTGCTTTTTTTATGATTTTTTCATCGATACCTGGAAATACATAATATGCTTCGGCAATTGAACCCGCAATAGCCGTAAGTGTATCTGCATCTCCCCCTACTGAAATTGCATTTTGAATGCAGTCTATGAAACTTGTTGACTCTAAAAATGCAACTATCGCAACTGGCACTGTTCCTTGACAGCTTTCATCAAATTTATACTTCGACCTTATTTGATCTAGGGTGAAATCCACATTATATTTAATTTTTTTAGTTACAAAATCTTTTATCTCGGCTTTACTTGCGCCTTTTCTGCATAGATAGATTATAGTGGACACAGCAACTGCTCCTCTAATTCCTTCAGGGTGATTATGTGACACTTCTGTAACTTTTTTGGCTAAATTAACTGCTTGTTCAATACTATTTGCAAACCATCCTGCAGGACTTACTCTCATCGCCGCACCGTTTCCATAACTATTATATGGCTTAGGATTATTTTCTTGTAACCAACCGATAAAATCAAGGCCATAATCCGATGGGTATTTTCTACCAAAATATTGCATCCAGTATATAGCTTTTTCGGATAAATCAGAAAAGTCTAGTTTGCTATCTAAAAAAGCCTTTGCAATTGCAACTGTCATAATTGTGTCATCTGTGAATCTAGTACCCTCATCAAACCATTTAAAATCTTTGCTTTTGAAATTGGAATATTCATACTTTGAACCCACAATATCGCCTATAATAGCTCCTAACATTATAGTCCCCCTCCAAACACCTATTTTTGACATAAAAAATAGCACTCTATCAGTGCATTAAGTGACATCTACAACCAATTGTTTGTGTTTTTTATTTGTATTTTTATTTTACAAATTCACACTCTTTTTGTCAAGTATTCATACATCCCGTCTACTTAGTATAACTGCTGTTTATCCTTTAACGCTCGCGATCTGTTTACTGCTTACTTACTATAACAACCAACTTTCTACTAGAAGTGTTCTAACACTATAATGCTCGAGGACCTGTTTACTGCCCAACTTACTATGATAACTGAATTTTTCTTCAGATAATTGTCCTTTATTTGGTTCGGTGTTGTTACTTACTCATAATTTTAGTATAATTGAAAAAATAGCGAGACTCGGAGGAAAGGATGAAGGTCAGTAAAGAAATTAAAGATAGCGCTGTAGATTATTCAATGAAGTGCATCACGCATATTTGTGAGACAATAGGCCCTAGAGAATCGGGTATGCCAGCTGAACTTGAATGTCAAAAATTTATACAAAATGAGTTAGAGAAAAACAACTGGGTTGATTCAACCGCAATAGAACCTTTTAAAATGTCAAGATATGGCCTGCTTTCATTTGCTCCAGTTATAGGATTTTTAATGGTAACAGCAGGACTAATTCAGGTTATTGCACATGCTGTAGGTAATAATATTTTTTCCATGGTTGCAGATATAATCTTTATATTATTTTCTGCATCATCACTAGCAATTGCTTTTATCCAGTTTTTCTTATACAAACCTTTTTTAGATATATTTCTACCTAAACTTCAGTCACATAATCTAATAGCTAAAATTAATCCAACTGGTGAAGTTAAAAGACGTATTGTTATTTGCGGTCATGCAGATTCTGCTTACGAATTTACTTTTATGAAAATACATCAATCGCTTATGGTGGTAGTCGTAGCTACCAATATAGTTTGTTTATTCATAGGTGTAGCAATATCTATATTCAATTTAGTAACAAAGCCTGCGACCCCTCACCTATGGTCACTTATTATCTTTGCTATTATGAGTGTTATTTTCGTTTCTTTCTTCTTCTTGTTCAACTTTAAAGAAGTCGTACCAGGAGCTAATGATAATTTAACTGGAGTCCTTGTGGCAGTATCGGCTGCACGCTGTATGAAAGAAGCAAATATTCAACTTGAAAATACCGAAGTGCAACTTTTGATAACAGGTTCAGAAGAAGCTGGTCTTAGAGGTGCTAATGCTTGGGCAAAAAAATATCAACCTATCTACAGTGAAGAAGGCATAGACACTGTCGTCGTTGCCTTTGACACCATGCATGATTATGAATGGATGAGTATATATGAAAAGGAAATGAGCGGAATTACTAAAAACTCTGCTCGTGCAGTAAAACTTATAGATAGAGCGACAGAAGAGATGGGAGTTAAACTTCCCCATTCAACTGTACCTGTAGGAGCTTCAGATGCTGCTGCTATTTCATTGAACAAGATGCACGCCGTTTGTATCGCGGCACAAAACCCAAATGGCACCCGTTATTACCATAATAGAAGAGATAATCAACACGACTTAAAACCCGAAACATTTGCCTATGGACTAGACATAGCACTAAAAACCATTGAGGTTTTTGATAAGGAAGGACTTCCCGAAGTCTAACCTTTCAAACCTAATTGCAATAATAATGCATTGTGATAGACATGCTGTTTAACTCAAGCGCACTAACGAAACCGTTGTATTTATTATAATGTGGATGGCTAAACTTTTAAATCTCATTGCAATGACAGTACCTTTGTACCAAATGTAAATGCATAGGGAAAGACTAGTTGTCTACTTAATTGCAATAATAATGTCTTTGTGGCATATAGGTACCTTTTGGTGGCTAGCCTTTTGGGACTTAATCACACTACCAGTGCTTTTAATGAAAATTGTTTACTTCGCTCTTTACTTTAAGCAGTAAGAGCTTTAAACTAAAAGTATAAAATATTCGCAATGCGAGATTAAAATATATATGAAAAGGAGAGATAACAATGGATAAGTATTTATGTGAAATATGTGGCTATGTTTATGATGAAGCTGATGGAGATCCAGATAATGATGTTGAAGCAGGAACAGTTTGGGAAGACGTCCCCGAAGACTGGCTTTGCCCCATCTGTGGAGTTGGTAAAGATTCTTTTTCTAAAATGTAGTAAGTAAATCAGGAGCTAAAACTAGCTCCTTTTTTAATTTTTCATACTAGTTACTAAGCCCTTTTTGGTGTAGAATATAAGTAAGTAAAGTATTACAATGTTTTAATGTGTTTTTTATCTTTCATGATTAACTGGAGGTAATTATGGCTAAACAAAAAACAAAAGAAATAATAACCGACCCAATTGAAGCTCAAAGAGTTAAAACTTTTAACAAAAATAAATGGTTTTTCTCTCTTGGTGGAATAGGCAGAGATATGTCGTATCAGTTGGTTTCTGCGTTTTTACTCACCTATGTTCAATTTGGAGTCTCTCTAGAGCTAGCGCAGTTTACAACACTAAGCCTTATCATTGGTGTCGGTGGCAGAATCTGGGATGCTATTAACGACCCACTTATGGGTGCGATTATTGATGGCTCACGTCTTAAATGGGGTAAGTTTAAACCTTGGATATTAATTGGTGCCATCAGTTGTGGTGCCATAATACTACTCATGTTTAATTTACGTGTTTGGACGGGGTGGGATTTTGTAATTTTCATGGTTGTAGTATACCTACTGTGGGAATCTACCTTCACAATGAATGATATTGGTTATTGGGCTATGCTTCCTTCTTTGTCTTCAAAGGAAAAAGAAAGAAACGAAGTGACTATGCTAACTGTAATATTTGCAGGTCTTGGCGCATTTATCGGACAAGGTTTAGTTATATTCTTTACACCTGGTAATGTTGTAAAAGGATATTCAATCATTTCCGCTGTCATTGTTGCTGCATTTATCGGATGTCAGTTACTAACAGTCTTTGGAGTAAAGGAAACAGAAAGAGAGGCAGTTGAAAAGGAAGGAAAAATCTCACTGCGAAAAATGTTTAAAACCATTAAAAATAATGACCAGCTACTGTGGATGACCCTATCGCTTATGTTATATAGTACAGGCTCTGGTTTACTGGTAGCACTAGCATATAATTTATACTATCTTGAAGTTGGATATGATAATCAAGCTTTCTACTTCATAATCATCTTCGGTATTTGTAGCATAGTTGCAAATGCTATTTATCCTAAACTTGCAGAGAGACTGGGACGCAAAAAGTTACAATTAATTAGCGCAGCCCTTGCAATTATTGGATATGCAGGACTTGGCTTAATTGGCTGGTTCCCTAATATTTTACCGTTCACAATCGTCACTATGAGTCTATTTGGCTTACTTGTCTTTTTAGGTCAAACACTTTTCTATATGGCAACAATAATTAATATGACTAATTGTGTGGAATATAACGCATATAAGCAAGGTGAGAGAAATGAAGCTGTTGTGTCTACATTAAGACCATTTGTTGCTAAATTTTCATCTGCAATGATTTATGGTATTGTAACACTAGTTTTAGCAGTGTCCGGTGTTTTTGTTCTTAGTCAAAATATTTCCCATATGGAATCACAAAAAAGCTTCTTAGATGGCATTGATACTTCAACAGAACAAATTGCATACATTGAAAGTGTTCAAACTTATGTCGCGAAATATAATGCAAGTACTGACAAAGATGCAGCTGCAGAAGAAATTGCTAAACAAATAGAAAATGATGGTATGTCTAAATATCAAATCAAAGCCGAGCAGGTTAAAGCACTAGGTGACTGTGTGATTTATAGAACAGCTGTTGTTGATGGAAAAGAAAAAGAGCCTGTCAAATTAGGTCGCTGGGAAGACGTAACAAATGCACAATTATTACAAGATTCAGGAAATACCAAATATATTTACACAATGGAAATATATAAAGAAAATTCATTTAATGCAGCAAATGTTAATTTTAAAGACCAAGGTACAATAGGTATGCGTTTATGGCTTAGAGTTGCAGTTTGTGGACTACCAATTTTATTGATTGCCCTAGCACTACTTGTGCAGAACAGAAAGTTCAAAATAGATGAAAAATACTATCAACATATGCTTAAGGTCTTAGAAGATAGAGACCCCGATATGACTTTATTAGACATCGAGCTACCAAGTGATGATGAAAATGAGTACGATTATGACTCGAGGTACTTCTATTAATTTTACATTTAATTTAATTAGACTATAGAAGCAGGCATAAAAACCTGCTTCTCTTTTTGCCCTACCAATCTGCAGAAATTTACTCTCTTATATCGCATCTATATTGCTCATCTTAAATTATAGCCCTATTCAGTTATCGTTTAGCCTCGGGCATACCGTGTATTACTCATATTAGGCTAAATGTCCTATTATCTATCGAATTTTAATCTCGCACATACTGTACACTTCTGATAATTTGGAGCTAGTACATATCTAATTTCGCACATACTGTAAGTCTACTCTGGTACTCTATTGTAATCTAATCACTTACATATTCAAAAATCCGGCGGGAGTTATTGACATATGTCAGAAATAGTGTATAATGGAATTAATGGCATATGCCAGAAATGATTTTAAAAGGAGGTAATATTATGCCAAGAATGGATGGAACTGGCCCTATGGGCACTGGTAAAATAGGAAGAGGTTTAGGTCCTTGCGGTGGCGGTAAGGAGTCACCAAGGATAGGCTTGAGGCGCTTCAAACGGAATTGTTCTGGATATGGACCTGGTCTAGGCTATGGCAGAAGAGCAGCTTTAAACAACACCTCTACTGAAATGCGAAACGCCTTACTAAAAGAAGAAAAAGAGGCACTACAAAGACGCATTGATGTAATTGATAACCAATTAAAAGGATAGGAGAATTATATGGCTAGACCGATGAAGCGAAGGAGGATTTGTGGTCTTCCTATGATTAAAAGATTTGGTCCCCTCGACACAGTTGTTAACACTGACGCATTCATAAACATGCAACTAGATGAATATGAGACCATACGACTTATCGATTTAGAGGGTCTTACTCAAGAAGAGTGTGCAGAACAAATGGATGTAGCAAGAAGCACCGTGCAAGGAATATATATTTCAGCACGTAAAAAACTAGCTGACTCTTTAATTAACGGCAAACTTTTGTTAATTGAGGGTGGACAATACCATCTTTGTGATGGGTCAGGCCAAAATGTTAACTGTGGTCGAGCTGGTTGTCACAGACAACTTCGTGGTGGTAGGCATAGAAATTGGTAATAGTTTCTATCGCACTATTGAGGTGGACATTATCATCTCTATGATAGCTTAAGCTTAAATGTTAACTTATGGACAAGCGACTTATCGCGATTGAAATAAAAGCTGTGATATAGTCTATATCGCACTATAGATGGCAAACATTCCCCTGCTACGATGACCTAGGCTTAAATACTAACTGTGGACAAGGGGGTTGTCGCAGGAGAAATAAAAACTAGCGATAGTTTCTATCGCATATTTACAAAATAACATATTATAATAACAATAAATTGTAGGAGGTAACAGTATGAAAATAGCAATTCCAGTTATTGATAAAAATTTAAATTCAAGTGTAGATGCATCTTTTGGACGCACCAATTATTTTATGTTTTATGACACTTCAACAAAGGAAAGTGTATTTGTTGAAAACTCTGCAAAAAATAATCCCGGAGGTGCTGGCATTAAAGCAGCTCAAACAATTGCTGATAACGGCGCAAATGCCCTAATTGCTGTTCGTTTAGGACAAAATGCAGCAAATGTTTTACAAAATGCAGAGATTAAAATCTACAAAGCAACAGATGGTTCGGCTAAAGATAACATTGATGCACTTATAGCTAATAACCTTAGTACACTAAGTGATTTTCACAAAGGATTTCATGGAAGGAATTAACTGATTATGAAAATTGCCGTTTTAAGTGGTAAAGGAGGCACCGGAAAAACTCTTGTTTCAGTAAACTTAGCAACCGTTGCCAAATCATCAACTTATATTGATTGCGATGTTGAAGAACCTAATGGGCATTTGTTTTTTAAACCCACTATTTTAGCTGAAAAGGATGTTTCGGTTAAAATTCCTAAACTAAACCCCAAGCTGTGTACTGGATGTCGCAGATGCGTTGATTTTTGCAAATTTAATGCCCTTGCCATCATTAATAATAAACCAATAATTTTTGATGAAGTTTGTCATTCATGTGGTGGTTGCGTTTTAGTGTGCCCTGAAAAAGCATTTAGTGAAATAGATAAAAGTATTGGAAAAGTACAAATGGGTAAATCAGGAAATGTTGATATATATACGGGAATATTAAATATTGGTGAAGCTACTGGAATCCCCATCATCAGTAATTTACTTAGCAATAAACAAGATACCTTGGATAAACCAGTTATTATCGACTGTCCACCAGGAAGTTCCTGTATTGTTATGGAAAGCATAAAAGATGCTGACTATTGTGTACTAGTCGCTGAGCCCACATTGTTTGGAGTGCATAACTTAAACATGGTGTATGAACTCGTTACATTGTTTAAAAAACCGTTTGGAGTTGTATTAAATAAATGCTTAGATGGTGATAATCCAGCTGAATTATTTTGTATAGAAAAAAACATCAAAATTTTAGCGCACATACCGTTTGATCCTGAACTTGGAAAATTAAATTCAGAAGCAAACATTGTCGTTAAACACAGTGATAAATATCACAATCTTTTCTCTTCCCTACTAGAAAAAATTATAACCGAGGTGGCAAATGAAGCAACTACTAATTCTTAGCGGCAAAGGTGGCACTGGAAAAACCACGATTGCTAGTGCCTTTATAAAGTTGGGAAGTATAAAGACTTATGCTGACTGTGATGTTGATGCCCCTAACCTACACCTTATAACTAAATGGGAAACAGAACCACAAAAAGCAGATTATTACGGACTACAGAAAGCATATATAGATAAAGAAGTCTGTATAAAGTGCGATCAATGTGTTTTAAACTGTCGCTTTGGCGCTATTGAGGCTGGTGATTTCTATAAAGTTAATACTTATTCTTGCGAAGGATGTAGTGTCTGCGAATATGTCTGTCCTACTGGAGCTATTACAATGCGTCCCTCTGTGGATGGAGAAATGATGCTATATTCTGAAAAAGATGAGGTTTTCTCCACAGCTCAACTTAAAATGGGCAGTGGCACTTCCGGACTGTTAGTTACTGAAGTAAAAAAGAGAATGAAATCAGCATCTACTAATACCAATTTAGCGATTATAGATGGTTCTCCAGGCATCGGTTGCCCCGTTATCGCTTCTTTAAATGGTGCGGATATGGTTTTAATCGTTGCAGAACCTTCGATTTCAGGTATAAATGACATGGAGAGAATTATTCTTACTGCTAAACATTTTGATATGAAGATAGCAGTATGTATAAATAAATACGACATTAACCTTGAAAACTCTCAAAAAATTGAGGATTTTTGTAAAGCTGAAAATTTACCTTTTGTAGGAAAAATACCATATGACTCAAATGCAGTAAAAGCTGTTAATAATGGTCAAACGATTGTAGATGTTGATTGTATATCTGGCACTGCAGTCAAATCTGTTTATGAAAAAACCATAAACTTATTATTAAACTAAAAAAGTTTTTTCAAAGCAGAGATTTGTGCGCTTTTTTATCCTAGCGCACTTATTTTCTTTTGCATATTTTCACTTAGCCCTTGTATTTCAAACTCAACACCACCACTCGTATGTGCATGTTTACATTTAGCTATTCTATCACCTGCTGTTGCATCGAGTTCCTTAACTTCTTCTAAATCTAAGGCGATTTGTTTTATATGTGGCATTACTGATGAGGATGAAATGTATTTAGTTAACTTATCGATATTAAACACATACAACGGACCGGATACTTTAACAATCATCTTATCATGTTCAACTTCTTTAGTAACTATTACTTTTTGTTTGTAGTTAGGTATATTTATTAATGCAACCACAACCATCCCACCTAATACCCCCCAAACCAAATCTTTATATATGGTAAGAGCACAAGTTGCTAGCAATATAATTGCTTCTTTATATGAAGGCTTTAATACTTTAAAAAACAAAGGAAAATTGCACATTCTTATCGCAACTGAAATTAAAATTGCAGCAAATACAGTTAGTGGAATAAACTTTATTACATCCATTAAGGTTAGGTATAGTATTAAAATAAATAGAGCATGTATCATGCCTGATATAGATGATTTTGCACCCGCATTTATATTTGCAGAAGTTCTCGCAAGCGCTGCTGTGGCAGGAAGTCCGCCAAGACATACTGATGCAATATTCGCTACCCCTTGTCCTAATAATTCTTGATTCGGATTATGTTTAGTCCTTGTCATGCTATCAGCAACTGTTGCTGATAAAAGGCTCTCCATGGAACCTAACATAGCTATGACCAACGATGGAACAATTAGCTTGCTAAAATTAAGATTTCCAAATCCAGCAAATGATATAGGGTAAAACTCTGCTTTAATTGTGCCGTATTTAGTACCAATGGTTTCAACAAGCTCTTGATTACCAGTGGTCTTTTCTATGATTAGATTTATCCCAGTACAAACTATTTTCGCTATTATCGCAGCTGGAATTTTTCTATTTATCTTATTCAAGACCAGTATTATAATTAAAGCAAAAATTCCAATTAAAAAAGTTACATATTTAAACTCATGGATGTTTTGACCATATGATATTAATTTTGGAATAAGTTCAGTTCCACTGGCAGATTCTAATCCAAACAAGTCTTTTAGTTGTCCTACAAATATCGTTATACCTACGCAAGTAGTAAATCCCACTACTATTGAATGTGGAATGTAGTTAATTATCTTTCCTGTTCTAGTAATTCCAAGAATAATCATCCATATGCCAGCTAAAATTGTAGCTACTTGTAATCCTAATAAGCCAATAGCAGGATCAGACAAATAACCAAAAACAATTGCTACAAAAACTGGGGTTGGACCACCGATTTGGAACCTACCACCACCTAGAAAAGAAACTAAAAATCCAGCTACTATAGCTGTAATTAAACCTATTTGCACGCCATTAGTAGAAATATGTTCTGGCATGCTTTGTATTCCTACAGCTATAGATAAAGGAAGTGCAATAATGGCCACTAAAAGCCCCGCCATTATGTCATTACCTATATACTTTTTCTTGTAATCTTTATAGAAAATAAAAATATCTGGCTTCATAAACCCCACCCCACCCACCTTGTTATGATAGTCTGATGTACTAATTATGTACTATATAAATAATTGTATGTATATTAAATAGTAAATTATGCAAGAAATAAAGCAAAATAATGCATTATTTTATTTCATTACAGTTAGTTCGGTCATTTTTTTACAACCTACTGGTTCTATACCATTATCTAAAACATCTCTTGTTCTATATCCTTTTTCAAGCACTGAAAATGTATTACTCTATTTCATTACAGATTAACTCTGCCATTTTCTTACAACCAACTGGCTCGGTATCATTATCTAAAATATCTCTTGTTCTGTATCCTTTTTTGAGTACTATATCAACAGCTTTTTCAATAGATTCTGCTTCCTTTATCAAGCCGAAAGAATCTCTTAGCATCATAGCAAGTGATAGTATTGTAGCGATAGGATTGGCTACATCTTTTCCTGCTATATCAGGAGCAGACCCGTGTATAGGCTCATACATACCCCTTCCACCTTCTCCAAGCGAAGATGAGGGCATCAAACCAATAGAACCTACTATTTGAGCAGCTTCGTCAGATATTATATCGCCAAACATATTGTTAGCAACTATTACATCAAACTGCTTTGGATTTTTCACTAGCTGCATAGCCATATTATCAACCAGCACATCAACCACAGTTACTTCAGGATATTCTTTTGCTACTCTATGAATTACTTCTCTCCAAAGTCTTGAGCTTTCAAGCACATTAGCTTTATCTACATTAGCCACTTTTTTGCTTCTATTCATAGCCATCTTAAATGCTACATGGGCAATCCTTTCTACTTCCATAACACTATACATTTCTGTATCATATGCCTCTTGTCCGTTAGGACCACCATCTCTTCTGCCTCTTTCACCAAAATATATGCCACCGGTTAATTCCCTTACTATAACCATGTCAATACCCTTATCGGTTATTTCTTTTTTAAGAGGGCTAGCATTTTTAAACTCGGAATATAACTTTGCAGGTCTAATATTAGCGAACAACCCTAGTTCTTTCCTTAGTCCAAGAAGAGCTCTTTCAGGCCTTATATTACCAGGTAAATTGTCCCATTTAGGTCCCCCAACTGCACCGAGCAGGACACTATCTGAATCCAGACAGGTTTGTAATGCCTCATCAGTCAATGGTATCCCATACTTGTCTATGCTTATTCCACCAGCATCTACAAACTTATAGTTAAATGTGTGAGAATAAACTTTTCCAATCTTGTCTAAAACCCTCAATGCCCCAGTAACTATTTCTGGACCAATGCCATCACCTTTTATAACAGCTAAATTAATTTCCATTTTAATTCCTCTTCATTTATTTCATTATTTTTTATAGATGGTAATATCCACCTTTTTTTATAAGATTTTTAAAATTCTGAGAAAGAAGACACTCCTTCTACTCTTTCCTTTTAATTAATTACTTTTCATGGATGGTAGTAATCCACCTTTTTCTATAATGTTTTTTAGAAACTCTGGGAATGGTGGGAATGTTCCTTCTACACCAGTTGTTAAATTTTTAATAACACCAGTATCAAAATTAACTTCAACCATATCACCTTCATTTATATCTCCATCATATTCAACAATGGCAAGTCCTGTGTTAATTGAATTTCTATAGAATATACGAGCAAAGCTTTTAGCTATCACACACGCAATGCCACTTTCTTTAATTGCGATTGGAGCATGTTCTCTAGACGAACCACAACCAAAGTTATATCCACCTACCATTATGTCGCCTTTTTGAACTCTTTTTACAAAAGTCTTATCTAAATCTTCCATACAATGGCAAGCTAGTTCTTTTGGATCTGAAGTATTGAGATATCTTGCTGGTATTATGACATCCGTATCAACATTATCGCCATATTTAATAACTTTTCCTGTAATCTTCATATCTATCTCCTTTTAAAATCTTATAGTCCCACTGGACTTGTTATTTTGCCAGTTATTGCTGAAGCAGCAGCAACTGCTGGACTACATAAATACACTTCACTTTCAGGATGTCCCATACGACCTACAAAGTTTCTATTTGTAGTAGCTAAAGATCTTTCACCTTTTGCAAGTATACCCATGTGACCACCCAAACATGGTCCACAAGTTGGTGTAGAAACAGCGCAACCTGCATCAACAAAAATTTTAGTTAGTCCATTTACTGCCATATCTAAAAATATTTTTTGTGTAGCTGGAATTATAATTACCCTAACTCCCTTTGCTACCTTCTTACCTTTAAGTATTTTTGCCGCTATTTCAAAATCTGAATATCTTCCGTTTGTACAAGAGCCAATGACCACCTGATCGATCTTTATATCGCCAATTTTATCAAAAGTCCTTGTATTAGATGGCAAATGAGGGAATGCTACTGTTGGTTCAATTTTTGATAAATCTATATCATACACCTCGTCATACTTTGCATCTTTATCAGCTTCAAAAACCACCGGCTTTTTGGTGCTATGGTTTGCAATATATTCTAAAGTTATATCGTCAACTGGGAAAATCCCATTTTTTGCGCCTGCTTCAATTGCCATATTGCAGATTGTAAACCTATCATCGATAGTTAGATTTTTAACGCCATCGCCAGTAAATTCCATGGATTTATATAATGCTCCATCAACGCCAATTTTTCCAATGATGTGAAGTATTATATCTTTGCCACTAACCCACTTCTTTGGTTTTCCCGTTAAGTTAAACTTAATTGCTGAAGGTACTTTAAACCATGCTTTACCATATGCCATACCCACAGCCATATCAGTAGAACCTACTCCTGTTGAAAAAGCACCTAATGCGCCATATGTACAAGTGTGGCTATCTGCACCGATAACTAAATCCCCAGCGACAACCAATCCTTTTTCAGGAAGTAGCGCGTGCTCCACCCCCATTTCTCCTACATCATAGTAGTGAGTAATATCTTTTTTACCTGCAAAATCTCTCACTATCTTTGTTTGCTCTGCTGCCTTAATGTCTTTATTAGGTGTAAAATGATCCATTACAAGTGCTATCTTGTCTTTATTAAAAACACAATCACACCCTGCTTTTTCGAACTCTTTAATTGCGACTGGACTAGTTACATCATTGCCTAATACTAGATCTAAATCGGCCATTATTAATTCCCCAGCGACAACCTTATCCTTGCCAGCATGAGAAGCTAATATCTTTTGAGACATTGTCATTGCCATATGCTTCCTCCTATTTTATATTTATGTATCAAATTTAATTTCTTTATTTTAGGGTGCAATAACTAACTATTTTGTAACCCTTTTGTTTGTTTATATGCTATACATTACTTTTTTTGAACTAGTACACCTTACGTAATTCGTTATATAATTGTATAACCCCGTCAAAGTGTGTCTAGTACTTTATATCTGTACGCTGCCCGTTTATATACCGTATGTTAGTTTTGTAAAACTGGTACACTTTGCTTTTTATGTAGATAATACTCGATTGCGTCTGTTAGTGCATACCAGCTAGCTTCTATTATGTCTGTAGACACTCCAACTGTTGTCCATATGTGATTGCCATCGGTATTTTCAATCAAAACCCTAACTTTTGATGCTGTTGCATTATTACCTTCTAGTACTCTAACTTTATAGTCAGTAAGATGAATGTTTTTTAATTCGGGATAGAAAATAGATAAAGCCTTTCTTAATGCGATATCTAGAGCATTAACTGGTCCATTTCCCATCGCGGCTGATGTTTCAGTTCTCCCTTCAACCTCAACTTTAATTAGTGCAAAAGCGCTCATCTCTCCATCTGGTGAAGGATGCTCCCCTGAAGTTTTATACATGCTTAGCTTGAAATACGGCTTGTATCTACCAAGTGCATTTAATACCATTAACTCAAAACTAGCATCTGCAGCTTCAAACTGATATCCCTCATGTTCTAACTCCTTTAGTTTATCAAGTATTATCTTAGCTTCTGGAGATGATTTCGTTATTTCTGGGGCGATGTTTTCTAGCTTGTTAATAATCGTTGTACGACCACTCATCTCGCTCATCAAAAATTTTCTTTTGTTACCAACAGATTCTGGATGGATGTGTTCAAATGAATCGCTTCTTTTATCTACGCCATCTATATGCATACCACCCTTATGAGCAAAAGCACTAGACCCAGTGTATGGCTTATTTGAAGGTGCTATTAGGTTTGATATATCATATATTTTCATAACCGTTGAGGTAAGATTAGTTAAATCACCTTCTATGCAAGACATTCCCATTTTTAACTGGATATTTGGGATTAATACACTTAAATCTGCATTTCCACACCTTTCACCTATTCCCACAAACGTTCCTTGAACATGTGTGGCGCCAGCTTGTACAGCTAACATTGAAGATGCAACTGCACAATCAATATCGTTATGACAGTGTATACCTATTCTTTTATCAGGATATTTATCCACTACTTTTTTGGTAATTTCATATGCTTCTACTGGTAAAATTGCACCGTTTGTATCGCAAAGGACTATTACATCTGCACCAGCTGAAACTGCTTTATCAATGATTTTCATGGTACATTCTTCATTTGCTTTATATCCATCAAAAAAATGTTCGGCATCAAAAACTACCTCTTTTCCCTTTCCTTTAAAGAAAGAAATAGTGTCATAAATCATTTCTAAATTTTCTTCTTCGGTAGCTCTCAAAATTTCTTTGATGTGCAAATCCCAACTTTTACCAAAAATAACAACTGTTGGTGTATCTGCTTGAAGTAATGATATTACATTAGCATCATCTTCTACTTTAATACCCTTTCTCCTTGTGCTACCAAACGCACATAAAGTGGCGTTTTTAAGTTCAAGTTTTTTAACTTTCTCAAAAAACTCAATATCTTTGGGGTTGGAACCAGGGTTGCCAGCTTCAATGTATCTAACACCAAAATCGTCAAGTGCTTTTACTATATTTAGTTTATCTTGTACAGAAAAAGATATCCCTTCGCTTTGCGCCCCATCTCTTAGTGTACTGTCAAATATTTCTATTTTTTTCATATTATTACCCTTATTATTTTAACTTGATTTTATAGTGTTTTATTAATTGCTTTTATGTATGCTATGATACTTGCCTCTATTATGTCAGTTGACAGTCCAGTACCAGTATAAATAGTATCATTATATTTAATCTTGACAGTTGCTTCACCAAGAGCATCGTTACCATCTGTAACACTTTGAATGGAATAATCATCAAGCTCTCTTCCTGTACCTTTGATGATTTTATCAACTGCATTAAATGCTGCGTCTACCGGTCCATGACCTAGCGCGACTTTTTCAATTAGTTGATTATTAAATAATAATCGAACAACTGCGCTTGAAGATGATTTGTTACCACTATTAACAGTAAATCTATCTAGCTTGTATTCTTGTTCTTCATATTTGTCTTCAACTCCAACTAGCGCTATTAATTCAGCATCTGAAACTTTTCTTCTCTTATCTGCAAGAGCCTTAAATTTCTCAAAAAACACATTCATCTCATCGTCAGTTAAGGTATATCCTAATGTTTTTAGTCTATCTCTAATTGCATGTTTTCCACTATGCTTTCCAAACACCATGCTATTAGACGGAATTCCTACTGACTGAGGACTCATAATTTCATATGTAGCACGATTTGCAAGCACGCCATGTTGATGTATTCCAGCTTCATGTGCAAATGCATTTTCACCAACTATAGGCTTATTAATTGGGGCTCTTAACCCTAGTGTTTTGTACACTAAATTGCTAGTTGAATAGATCTTTTGGGTATTTACATTCAATTCACATTGATATTTATCTTGTCTTGTTACTAGCCCCATTATAACTTCTTCTAGGGCAGCATTACCTGCTCTTTCGCCCAGACCATTTATTGAACATTCTACTTGATCAGCGCCTGCTTCAACTGCTGCTAAACTGTTTGCTACTGCTAAGCCTAAATCGTTATGGCAATGTACTGAAAACTTTGCCTTGTCGGCATTTTTTACATTAGCCTTTAGATACTTTATTAAATCATACATTTCAGAAGGAGTGGTATATCCGACAGTGTCAGGAATGTTAATAACTGTAGCACCTGCTTGAATTGCTGTTTCTACAGCCTTGACTAAGAAAGGTCTTTCGCTTCTAGTTGCATCTTCACAAGAAAATTCCACATTATCCACTAGTTTCCTAGTATACCTGACATGTTCATCGATGGTTTTTAGCACCTTTTCTTCGCTCATCTTTAGTTTATATTGCATGTGAATTGGTGAGGTAGCTAAAAACACATGGATTCTTGGGCTAGCCCCATTCTTTACTGCTTCATATGCTAAATCGATATCTCTTTTAACACAACGCGCAAGACTTGCTACAGAGCAGTTCTTAACCCTCTCTGCAATTGCCTTAACTGATTCAAAGTCTCCTTGTGAACTAGCTGCAAACCCTGCTTCTATTATGTCTACGCCTAGTGCTTCTAATGCTAAAGCTACATCAATTTTTTCTGTAATGTGCATACTGCAGCTAGGTGCTTGCTCTCCGTCTCTTAATGTAGTATCAAAAATCTGTATTTTTCTCATGTTGATTTCCTTCCTTAAAGTTTAAGTTTTATTTATATATTAAATGATGCTCCTTTGTCTGCTGAAGATACGAGTTTTTCATACCTACGTAAGTATCCCTTAAGGTTAGCTTCTGGCTTTAATTTCATACTCTTTTTTCTATTTTCTAATTCTTCATCAGATACATCTAAATTTATGGAATAGTTATTTATATCGATTATTATTTTGTCTCCTTCTTTTACATATGCAATTGGACCACCTTCTCTAGCTTCTGGGGATATATGCCCGATAGCTGCGCCTCTCGTTGCACCGGAGAATCTTCCATCGGTAATGAGGGCAACATCTGCATCTAATCCCATACCAACGATAGCTGAAGTTGGCGATAACATTTCTCGCATTCCAGGTCCACCTTTTGGTCCTTCATACCTAATTACTACGACATCGCCTTTATTTATTTTTTTACCATAAATTGCAGCTATTGCATCTTCTTCACTATCAAAAACTCTTGCTCTTCCAGTAAATTTAAGCATTTCTGGTCTTACTGCACTTCTTTTCACCACAGAACCGTTAGGAGCAATGTTTCCAAATAAAACGGCTAAGCCCCCTGTTTTTGCGTATGGCTTTTCAACTGACTTAATGACTGTATTATCAAGCACTTTAACTTTTTCTATGTTTTCTCCTACAGTTTTCCCTGTCACAGTTAGACAGGATTTATTAACAACATTAATTTTATCTAACTCTTTGAAAACAGCTTGTATGCCACCAGCACGATGTAAGTCTTGTAAATGATGAACTCCGCTTGGCGCAAGTTTGCATAGGTTTGGAACAGACTCGCTTACTTCATTTATGAATTTTAGGTCAAGTGGCTTTCCCATCTCCATACACATTGCAGCAAGATGTAGTACTGTGTTAGTAGAACATCCTAGCGCCATATCCATAACTAGTGCATTTTTAATGGACTTTTCATTTATGATATCTAGAACTTTTATGTCTTTTTCAAGTAGTTCCATAATTTTCATGCCTGTAAGTTTGGCAAGGCGTATTCTTTCGGAGTAAACTGCTGGAGTTGTTCCGTTTGTTGGTAGCGATATTCCTATTGCTTCTGTTAAGCAATTCATAGAATTTGCAGTAAACATTCCTGCACACGAGCCACATGTAGGACAAGCATTATTTTCTACCTTATCGAGTTCATCTTGGTCTATAAAGCCACCTTTAAAGGCACCAAGTGCTTCATATACACTGTTATAATCAAGAAAATTCCCTTGACTATCTGGTATAGATAACATAGGTCCTCCACATACAAATATAGAAGGTAAGTTGAGGCGAATTGCAGAAAGAAGCATCCCAGGAACAATCTTGTCACAGCTAGGGATAAAAACTAAAGCATCAAAACTATGTGTTTTGACTACACACTCTACACTATCAGCTATTATTTCTCTTGTGCATAAGGAGTATTTCATGCCTTCATGGCCCATGGCAATGCCATCACAGACACCGATAGTATTGAATTCTAGTGGAGTTCCACCAGCGGCAAGCACACCGTCTTTAACTGCCCTAGATATTGTGGATAAATGAATGTGCCCTGGCACAATTTCATTAAATGAGTTAACTATACCAATTATTGGTCTTCTAATTTGCTCATCCACCAGTCCATCAGCTTTAAGTAATGATCTAGACGGAGCTTTTTCTGCACCTTTTTTAATGTTATCTGATCTCATTTTCTTAACCTCTTTTTTTTAATATGATACCGTTTCAACAGTCTATTTAGGCAACGAATTTAATTTTCTATCCCTATTCTGTTGTTAATAAGGTTCTGTTTCGACAGGCTATTAATTTTTATCTCTATTTTTAGTACGCCTCCGTGTCAACAGCCTGTCTAGTAACGGATTGGTTTTTACCTCTATTTTTCAATACGCAACCATTTCGACAGTCTATTCAGGCAACGAATTTAATATTTACTAGCTAGGTTTAGCTATAGGTGATTATGGTATTTAAGCCTTTTAAGGTTTAAACCACACAGGCAAAAATTTAGATTACTCTTTATAATCTCTTTTTTGCCAAGTCATGTTCTCACGAAGATATGCACCAGTTTTTTCAATTTGGTGGTTTTTCTCTTCTTCCCTTACCTTTGCAAAGTATGGTCTGCCAGTTTTGTTTTCATCGATCCAACCTTTAGCAAATTTGCCACTTTGAATCTCGCTTAACACCTTTTTCATTTCTTTTCTGGTTTCATCGGTAATTATACGATTACCAACTTTATATCCACCATATTCAGCTGTATCGCTAACACTATATCTCATAAATGAAAGACCGCCAGCAACCACTAAGTCGATTATTAACTTCATTTCGTGTAAGCATTCAAAATATGCGCTTTCTGGTTGATATCCAGCTTCAACAAGCGTGTCAAAACCAGCTTTCATAAGCTCTGCAACACCACCACATAGAACTACTTGCTCACCAAAAAGATCGGTTTCAGTTTCTTCTTTGAATGTTGTTTCCAAAATACCAGCTCTAGAACCACCAATACCTTTTGCATATGCTAAGGCTATGTCTTTAGCTTTACCAGTAAAATCTTGATAGACAGCTACTAAACAAGGAACGCCTTTGCCATCAACAAATTCACTTCTGACTGTATGACCAGGGCCTTTTGGTGCAATCATGATTACATCAATATTTGCTGGTGGTACAATTTGCTTAAAATGAATGTTAAAGCCATGTGCAAATGCAATTGCCATACCTTCTCTTAAATATGGTTTAATGTCTTTTTCATATAGTGAGGCTTGCTTTTCATCGTTAACTAAAATCATAACTACGTCAGCAATTTTAACTGCTTCATCGGTATTTAGAACTTTTAGTCCTCTTGCTTCAGCCTTAGCTTTAGATTTTGAACCTTCATATAGTCCAACAACCACATTGACACCACTGTCACTTAAGTTAAGCGCATGTGCGTGTCCTTGACTGCCGTAACCGATAATGGCTACAGTCTTTCCTTTCAAATTGTTTAAATCACAATCTTTTTCATAATAAATCTTTGCCATTTTTTCTCTCCTTATATCTTGAGGTAAACCTCTTTATTCCTTATATTGTTTTTACTTGAGATTTTACTATTTAAAAGTATATAGCAATCTCTTTGTATCCATAGCTACAAAATTACACTATCAGTTTATGGTCTTCCAAACTCTCGCCACCTCTAGCAACAGCAGTTAGACCAGTCCTACAAAGTTCAACAACGCCAAATGGAATCATGTATTCTAAAAACGCATTGCATTTTGAAGAGTCTCCTGTAACTTCAAGCGTCAATGATTCTCTTGTTATATCGACAACCTTAGCTCTAAATATTGAAGTCGCCTCCAAAATCTCCGCTCTTTTTCCTTGGGGGACTCTGACCTTTATTAACATAAGCTCTCTCATAACTGCGTTTTTCATATTTAAAATTTCCACAGTAATGACATCGTGAAGCTTTTGGAGTTGTAATTTTATTTGTTCTTTTACATACTCATCGCCAGTTGCAATAACTGTTATTCTGGAAATCTTAGAATCTAATGTTTCACCAACTGAAAGTGAGTCTATATTAAAACCTCTTCTTCCAAATAGTGAGGCAACTCTAGTCAAAACTCCAGCTTCGTTTCTTACTAGTAACGACATTAAAAATCTTTCTTCGTTTTCGCCTATTTCTCTCATTTTTCTTTCTCCATTATTTATTACAATCTATGTTTTATTTTCTTTGTTATCAATAATTTCTTTTAGCGTACTTTGTGATACTCTTTTAATTTATACTGCTTATCAGTTCCAGTTTGACGGATTATCATTCCATCTTTTTATCACGATTGGTGTATTACCTTAGTATTATGTCATCAATTGTTCCGTTTGGTGGAATCATTGGTAACACTCTTTCATCTTCATCTATCATTACTTCTACTAAGAAAGGACTTTTGCCAGATACGGATTTTTTAATGACTTTTTCCATATCCTCTAAATTATCTACTCTTTTAGCTGGTATGCCAAACGCATTTGCTAGTTTTACATAATTAGTCTTTCTTGCTAGTGAAGTATTAGAATACCTTTTGTCGAAAAAGATAGTTTGCCATTGTCTAACCATACCAAGTGCATTGTTATTAAGTACTATGATTGTTACTGGTAGGTTATTACTTACAACAGTCGCCATTTCATTTAAGTTCATATGGAAACCACCATCCGATGTGAAAAGCACTGTTCTTTTGCCCGTTCCAATAGTCGCACCAATTGCAGCACCTAAACCAAATCCCATAGTGCCAAGTCCACCTGATGTTAAAAACGTTCTTGGTTTTCTAAATTTGTAATATTGAGCTACCCACATTTGATGTTGTCCTACATCGGTAACAATTGGAGTATGTGCTTTAACATTTCTATTAACAGCTTCTATTACTGCTTGAGGTGTTAGTTTGCCTTTTTCCATTTCCAATCTAGAATCGGGGCAATCTCTAATTAAACGCACTTCATTTTCCCATTCCGGCCTATTCATTTCTGGAAGCATCTTCATAAGTTTAACTAAAACTTCTTTAACATCGCCAATTAAGGACACATATACTGGTATGTTTTTGCCTATTTCAGCAGGGTCAATGTCTATATGTATAACCTTTTTACCATCAGCAAATTTTTTCTTATTACCAGTCGCCCTATCTGAAAATCTTGCGCCAATTGCTATGATGAGATCAGCTTCTGCTAACGCTTTCGTCGAGCAAAACTTACCGTGCATGCCTGCCATACCAAGATATCTAGGATTGTCAACACTTATGCCAGATATCCCCATCATTGAGCTTCCTATAGGGGCATCAAGTAAATTTGCAAATTTTTCAAGTTCTTTACTAGCATTCCCGGAAACAACTCCACCACCAGCATAAATAAAAGGCTTTTTACTATTTGTAATTAATTCTAGAGCTGCTTCAAATGCCTTTTGACCGTTTTTATGTCTTTTGACGGGGGTAGCTTTTTCAGCTGGCTCATAATCCGCAACTGCGGTTTGTACATCCTTTGGTATGTCTACAAGCACGGGCCCCGGTCTTCCTACTCTTGCATATCTAAAAGCTTCTCTTAGCACATCAGCAAGTTTATTTATGTCTTTTACCATGAAATTATGCTTGGTTATGGGCATGGTCACACCACAAATGTCAACCTCTTGGAAACTATCTCTACCTATAAATGCAGTAGCAACATTCCCAGTAATTGCAACTAGTGGTGTAGAGTCTAAATATGCTGTTGCAATACCCGTTACTAAGTTTGTAGCTCCAGGTCCAGAGGTAGCAAAAACAACACCAGTTTTCCCTGTTGCTCTTGCATATCCATCAGCAGCATGAGCTGCACCCTGTTCGTGACAGGTTGTAACATGGTGAATTTTATCGCTGTACTTATATAATTCGTCATAGATATTGAGAACAGCTCCACCTGGGTAGCCAAACACAGTATCCACATCTTTTTCAAGAAGTACTTTCATTACAATTTCTGCGCCAGTTAACTTCATATGCATTTCTCCTTGCATTTATTTTATTATTTATCGCCTTTAATACCCATAAAAACCGTTTGGATATTAAAAAACCCTCTAGCTGTTTGCCGAGGGTTTCGAGTTTTTAGTATTAATACTTCTACCTTACCTTAGGCAAACAGCAAATAGTCCTATCTAAAAGTAGGACGACATTAATGCCTAAAATAATTATAGTTGAGCCTAATTCAAACATTGTTTGCCCCTATAAAAGTAATAATACATAGAAGTTAACATATTAAAGCATTTACTGTCAACAATTTATTATCACTTCTCTCAACTAAAGTTTAAATATTTAAATATTTATTTAATGATATAAAAATTTGTTCTAATAATAACATAGTTGGCAAAACTCATAGCCCATCATTTCAGCTCAATATCTTTGGCATTGTACCAAATAAAGCCATTTTCTTTACAGTATGTATCAATCTTCTTAGAAAGCTTTTCACTTGCGCCATACTCAAGTAAATAAACCTTTAAGCCACAGTTTTTAACCTTCGTAAGATATTCTTTAAAATATCTAGTTTCTTCAGGCGTTTGTATCCCATAACTATTATTTTCAAAATCAATAGATGTAAAAACCGTTTCCTGATTAACGCCATCAAATAAAGAAGTTTTATCCTCTTGAATTGCTCTTTTAACAAAAGTGTCACCACCATTTATAACAAGAGTTAAATTGTAACTTTTTAGTCCTTCCAAAATTATGCAAAGCGAATTAAATATTTCATCTGTTTGATAATGATAATACACATCAAAATTATCTAAAAAAAGCCCGTCAAAACCCATTAAAGCATATTCTTTACCTAACTCGTTAGTTATAAATTCTTGCCAACTAGAAGCGGCAACATCTACCCATCTTTCATCTGGCCAATCATCATAAACTCCAAGATACAGATCTTGAAATCTACTAAAATATGGTCTATATTCCTCTACCGCACCAACGTTTAAATATCCATATACCGTTTTCCCACTGGATTTTAGATTATTAATTTTTTCTACAGAAAATTCAGTTGGCTCAATAACTACAAGATTATATGGCTCTAGTTTTTCTATTTCATCTTCATTTATCCCTAAAAACACACCATACTCTTGCGTTGTATTTTTAGTACAACCAAGTGGTATCAAGGTAAATATAAAAACGCACACTACAACTAGTAGAAATTTTTTCATATAAAGTCTCGCTTGTGATTTAAATTTCACTGCATTTTTATTATACTACATTGCTCTCACTTTTTATCTATACATCTCACATTCTTTTCGATCAGACTCTTTGAAATTTCATAAAAACAACTCTTTTCTAGCCTAATTAAATAGCTAATACCGAATAAATCTATCTGTATGTCCCGTATTCTTGAGGCTCAAAATCTTCGATGGTTTCATAAATTAGTAATTAAACCGTTTATTCCAAGCCAGCCTATACACTATCTATATGTTCCATATTCTTGAGGCTCAAAACCTTTCAGGGTTTCATAAAATGGCAGTTCTTTTCTAGGTAAATTAACGTGTTCATTGTCGCCAAAATACCTATTAGAAAAACCTTGCCACACGGTATCATAATCATAGGAAAAATATTCTGTTGTTTTGTTGTTAGAAAGTACACTTGCATTCACTTTTATAATAAACGACGCTAGTCCTTTCATCTCCCACTGTTCTTCAGTCTCAAATGTTCTAAAATATCCCGTTTGAAATATGGAAAATCCAATCTTGAGCCCAGAATATAACAGAGAGTAGTTGCTTAGAAAACTTTTAAATATATCGGGAGTCATCGCTGTGTAAAACTGTTCTGCAAAGTATGTTGCACTATTTTCTGTGCCTTTATTTGTATCACAATCGATGTCAAACCATACGGTATAATATGGAACATCTTTTTCATTTAAATCCTTACCCGTATGTTTTGTTATCTCTACTGTTTCGCCCTTTATCGTTTCTAAATTAATTAAAAACAGTGATGCGTCTTTAGCATTTAAACCATACTCATCAAAAAAATCATCACTATAGTGGCGCACAAACTTGCTCTCTTCTTGAGCCTCTTCAGTTTTTGTAACTTCGTATTTTGTCCGGCTTTCAAAATTAGCTGTAGTACCACTTGCAGTAATAACCGCCGAAGATGGTTCGCCATGACAAATCACGCAATATTCTGGCGTGGTAATAGCTCGTCTTGCAAAAGGAAGTGTTTTTCTAAGTAGCGGCTCCCCTAAATCTACAATTGCATCAGAGCTTGCCGACACACCATCTGCAGGTATTTGTGTATATTCTTCCGACACTAGATATTTGGAGGACTTTATTTTTTCTTCAAATGTTGCATTTTTATTTTGTGGCCACATTAAATTGTAATAAGAGGAACTAATATTAATTTTCCCACTTACTTCTACATCTTCCATAAATTCATTACCTATAATTCCCGTAGCCACGCCACTGCCCAGTACATGTCTTGCATTAAATAATGCCGTATCATTAGCAAGACACCCTATTCTATAAAGTATATACGCAGCTAACTTCTTCTGATCGGGAGATGAATCTATCGACATACCAGCATTTATTTCAGTGGAATATGTATCAAACCTACTAGAAAAATTCTCAAAATATGCATTTTCCCCCATCGTTATGGGAGCATACCCAAAACTTCCAAACCGTTCACCTAAAACAGACTCTGTTGGTTTATGCCTTATCATCTCCGTATAGTACCAAAGAGTAAAACCTAAACCGCTGGTTAAAATAATAACCGAAATTATTATTATGGCTATTCCAACCTTACCTATTTTTTTTCTCTGCCTATTTTTAACCATAGGTAAAGTATTGCACATTAATGCGTATTTAAACAAGTTAAATAAAACTTAAGCCTCTACTAAAGTGTATCTAAGTTAATATGTTTATGCCTATCATAATCAAGCCGTGTAACCTTCATAAACAGAAACATCAATAAAACATCACTAGCTTGGAAATAAAATTAACCACCTTGCAACTATTATTCAACTTAAATGCAAATTCCGATCAAAACCTTACAATTAAATGAGAATTAATTTTTATATTGTTTTATTTCAACACATAACATTCTTCCTAAACAAGTCATAAAATTTGTTGTATAATAGAAAAAGTGTTACTCAAGGGGAGGAGATTATTAGATGGAAAACAAGTCATTTTTAGCAAAATTAGTAGACAACAAAAAGGTAGTCATCGGCTCTATGATTTTTGCCCTAATTTATGCCCTAATATATGGCATAGGCTTAAGTTATGCAGTAGGCGGAAATCCAATCACACATACTATCAGTATGATAGGCAGATCAACATTACCAGGACGATTCCCTACGCTATTTGTGTTCTTTGGAATTGTTACAAATTTATCACTCATATTAAACATCAACTACGCATATAACCGCGATGGGTTTATTAATACAAAAGCTGGGAAAGCGGGTAACATATGTGCATACATTGGTGCCCTATGTTTAACAATATGCACGCTTATACCCTCAATCGAATTTAACGAAGTTGTTGATGTTCAAACTACTTTCCAAGTAATTGGGCACTGGTCAGGCGCACTGCTTTTTGGCGTTTTCTTTGCAGTATCCATTTGCATTTATCTACTTCTTGAAAGAAAAAAATACAAGTACTTTTTGACTACATTTATTGCATTTGTAACTTTACTTGTAGGGCTAGTTATCAGTATATTCTTTTTGCCAAATAACAAAAATGGTCTTGTTGAAATAGTGCCCATTTGCCTTGCAATGCTTATTATGATTTTTATAAATACGGATGTATATCCTAAAGTTTCTACTGAAACAAAACAAGACGATAACTAATTTTTTAATTTTATTCATCACACTAAAATGGGCTGTTAGTTTTTTTAACAGCCCATTATTTAATGACTAAACCATAAAAAGTGTACTATTGCCTAAACATAATCTTTTCATTATTAAACATTTTACCAAGCACAAACACACCAAGTACGGTATAAACTAAATTCATAACAAGTGTCATAATGAAATATCCGACATTAAAGTTTTTAGATAGAATTTGTGCTAAACATTGAACTGAATTAAATATAGGAATAAGTGTCAGTGCTAAATTGGTTGAAGATACCATCCCTAACATTGTTGGGAATGCAGCAGCTACTACCACTAGCATAATAGGACCAGTAAAACCAGTTGCTTCTTTAACACTTTTTGCCATAGCAGAAAGCATACACATAATTATCGTTACTAGCATAACAGTAGCAATCAAAATAGCAAAAACAGCAAAATAGTCGCCTACCGAATACATACTCATTTCAAGCTCCACCCCAGCCATCATAGAAGGAAGTGAAACTATCATACCTATAAAACTAGATAGTCCACTAGCTAGCGAAGCTATACTAAGTGCAGTTGCTTTACCTAAAGCAAGCTCACTTCTTTTAATTGGCGTCACTAAAAGTGCAGCTATAGTGCCTCTTTCCTTTTCACCTGCAATAGACTCGGTTACAACACTCATTGAACCAGTTGATAAAAAGATAACTAACATACCAGGTAAAATCATACTTATTAGCATAATACCTAAATCTGTGGGTTTTGCAGTATCTTTTAAATCTATATCAAATTTATTAACATCTATCATCTTAGTTTCAAGGTCATCTAGGAACCTTGAATACATACTGTAAACTTGAGACGACTTTTCCTTACTTGAATTAAAATACAATTCAACTTTAGGAGCAATGGCACCTGGGACAGCTGAATTATATGCCTCAACCGCGTTCCAGAAATCATCTTCGTATACAACCAGTAAATCCACATCTCCTTTTTCAATTTGCTCTAAAACATACTCTTTGTTAGTATCTCCAATGTCCACCACATTCCCTGGTAAACTTTTATGAAAAGCATCTAAACCAAGTGAAAATTCAGAACTTGCCACCGTTTCAGGCTTATTTACCGTAATTATTGCGTAAGTTGTCTTTTTTTGTACGCTTTCAATTATTGCGCCGATTGCAGTATACATAACCATCATTATTATGCCAGGCAATACTAATGCCAAAATCATCCTAGGGTCGGTGAAGAATCTTTTTAATTCTTTTTTAATTATTGTCAGCACATTTTTCATCGTTCTCCACCTCCTTAGATTTTTCTATAAAAATGGTTTCTAAGTCCTTTTCTTTGATTAACTCATCCACCCTTCCTTCAACCACCATCTTGCCTTTCATTATGATGCCAACTCTATCACATACCTTTTCAATCAAAGACAATACATGCGAGGATAAAATTATAGTTTTACCTTCTTCTTTCATCCCAATTAAAAAGTCAGTTACTGTTTTAGCAGTTGTAACATCTAAGCCATTAGTAGGTTCATCAAAAACTATGACATCAGGATCGTGTAGTATAGATATAGCAAGAGATGTTTTTTGCTTCATACCTGAGGAAAGGTCAGACACCTTTACTTCTGCAAATTTATCAATGCCAAACATTTTAAAAAGTTTATCTTTCCTACTCTTAGTTTTTTCCTCGCCCATCCCATACAAACTAGCGAAAAAATCAAATAGATAATTAGGAGTGAAAAATGCTTCTAATTTCATATCACTGGTTAAAAAGCCTATCTTACCTCTCACCTTCCCAGCATCCTTTACTACACTTAGTCCATCAATAATTACATCACCCTCATCAGGTTTTATTAGAGTTGCTATAACTCTAAGAGTAGTGGTTTTACCAGCACCATTAGGACCAAGAAGCCCATAGATTTCTCCCTTGTATGCTTCAAAAGATAGCCCATCAACAGCTTTTCGCACCTTATCTTTGGTCTTTTCAAGCTTTTGTTGTTTTGCTGACAGTTTAAATGTCTTTTTAAGATTTATAACCTTTAACCCTTCAACCATTACTTTCTCCTTGTAGTTTATATTAAAATATTATCACTACAACCTAACTATTACAATAAACGCTTTGTAAAGCCTATGTAAAATGCGTTAGTTGTAAACCGCTAACTTCACTAACAAACAATATCTAAAATTTCTTTTACTTTTTCATATATCTTCATCTTCTTGGAATACTCATATAGCTTATGCAAATCCTTGTTTCTATCACGAACATATTGGTTGATAGTTTTAGAAAAAAGTTCTGTCTCCATTTCGTTTCTGCTTTTAACCAAATCACAAATAGTTCTTTCCATATCATAGACTTTTACAGAATTCCCAAAGATAGTTTCACGTTCCGTAACTCCCAAATCATATATTGGTTTTGTTACATAGTGAATTTTTACATTATCACTTATACGGTGTGGATTATATCCTTTATACACAGTAATTTCTTTTTGCTCAGGAATAATGTCTGTAAATTGATGAAGGTACAGAGCAGATGCATAGGAAAATATAGCAACTTTAAACCTCTTTTGAAAAAAGTAATATTCATCATAATCTCCATCAGGGAGGATGTATATTCCTCGGTCCACTCGAATGATTTCACCAGCTTTTTCCATTCGTGTAAGATAGATAGTAGGAATATTGGAGTCACTTACTTCTTTACTAGTAATAACTCCACCTGCTTTTTTCATTTTATCTTCTATTTGTTTTGCATAATCCATAGTGCCCTCTTGTTGTATTTGTGCTTACATTATAATGTTTAGTAAGCACGATTACAACTGGAATTTCATATTTCAAAAATAGAATGGGACAAAAAATACTTTCTATAACTTAGGAGCATTTATATATTACACGCTTAATAACAACCTGGATTTATTAAGGCTTCTCAACTTTTCTCAACTTTTCTCAACTCTTATCTGCTCAACGACATCAAATTTGACAACTTTGCTACAGTCTCAACATGTTTTGTTTGAGCAAACATATCATATGGGACAATTGAGTCTATGCTCATAAACTCAGTTAGTTTCGATAAGTCTCTTGCGAGGGTGGCTGGGTTACAGGAAATATATACTACTCTAAAGTTTGAATAAACCTCTTGCAACATTTTAATAGCTGTTATTACTTCTTCAGAAACACCTTTCCTTGGTGGATCTAGTAGAACCACAACATCGCTATCCGTATGGATTATTGACGCTACGTTTCGAATAATCTCATCTGCGTCTTTTGGCACAATAGCCTCACTGGGAACGTTTAATGGTGAGTGAGAGTTTTTCTCTAAAAGGGTTTTTGCTAATCTAGGTAAAATAACTGCACTATCTCCACAAATATTACATGCTTTATCAGCAATTCCATTAGACATGTATAAATTATCAGCATCACTAATGGCTTCAGGAACTTCATCAATATTTATGATTAGGGCTCCAGATTTAGCCATTATTGCTCCCATAATACCCACACCACTATACGCATCAATTATCACTGTATTTTTGGATGGGTTGATTATTTTAATTACATCTTCATAAAGCTTTTCTCTTATATAATCATTAACTTGGAAAAACGATAGTGGATTTAAGCTTGTTTTTATGCCCATTATCGACAGTGCTTGAGGGGTATTATTTACCTCAAAAGTCTCATTTCCCATGATTACATTTGTAGGCTCTTTATTGATATTTATATACAAACTTGTATTATCATTTATCTTGTTTAGCGCATCATAAAAATCATTAATATTAGGTAAATTCTTACTAGTGGAGACTAATGTTACACAAAAATTACCACCAATATTTCTAATAACTAAATGTCTTAAAAGTCCCTTTCCTTTGTAGTACACTCGGATTTTATTATCGCGAACATAATCTAGTGTAGCTTTAATAATCGGCGTTAACCACGTACCGTGTAGCAAGCATTCATCTATTGGACAAATATCGTTTGATCCTTTTTTATAAAAGCCAAGTACGACTTTTCCTTTAACTACTCCAAACGGTAGTTGAACTTTATTTCGATAACCAATATTGGGAATTGATGGAACGACCGTAGCTACATCAAAAGGCGTTTTTACCATTTTAGATAGCGTATTTATTACTGAATTTTGTTTATATTTTAATTGCTCTTCGTAATCTAAGTGTAAATAATCACAACCACCACACTCTGAAAAATATTTGCATATAGGTTCTACCCTATGCTCTGATTTGGATATAACTTCAACTAGTTTGGTAAAAACAATGGATTTAGAAGATGGAATATGGACTATTTCTGCCCTTACTTTTTCCCCTACTAGAGCAAAGGGAACAAATATAGTGTAATCATTTAAATGAGCAATGCCCTCTGCATTAACTCCTATGTCAGTTATGTCGACTTCTATTATCTGTCCTTTTTGAAACACTACTTTTATATCTCCTAAGTAATTAGTAATAACAACTGCATTAACCCTTATATCCAGTATTTCGCACGCTATTGTCTACACTACGAAACACTACTTTTATGCTCTCGTATAATAATGTTATTTGAATTTAACTAGCGTAAATGGTTAGCAACTATTTTGTATATATTCATCTCCAAGTAATTAGCATTAATGATGGCTATTTAAAATTTTGGCAATTCCTACTATAGCACCTTCATTAGATGATATTTTAATACCATTTGGATAAAGATTTTGTAATTTTTCCATTACATATGGGACTTTTGAAAGTCCCCCAGTTAACGTAATTTTTGTTATTGTTCTACAAGTAAGTTTCTCAATCAAATGTATCTTATCTCGTATTTCTTGAATCAAGGCGTCATAAAATGTCTTTGCTAGATCGAACAAGTCTGCATCTACTAAACCTAGTTGATTTAACATTTGAGTTTTCATGTCGCTAGGTTTATCAAGTGCCATTAAATTAAGGCGTCCTAAATTTTTTGCAGAGCCAATATTTTTATCTATTTCTTTATATGTTAACTCTTTATTTTCTGCTACTAGGCGTTGAATTACAAACAGACCATTCATGTTGTTTAGGAGTAATACGCTATTACCATAGCCTCTTTCATTAGTAAAATTACTATTAAAAACTTCTTCTGTCACTAAAGGCTCTTTAAGTACTACGCCAATCAATACCCAGCTTCCGCTGGATATAAAAACTGTTTCCTCATCTAAACCATCCATAGCATGTATAGCCGATGCGGTATCGTGACTACACACCGCTAAGACATCCACGCCTTTATACTTCCCAATCAACTCACCAGGGTAAATTAATTCTGGGAACATTTCTTTTTTGAGCCCTACTTCTTTTATGAGATTATAGTCCCAAGATTTGCCAGTTAGAGAAAGTAGACCTGTAGTCGATGCATTTGTTTGTTCTACAAAAATTTTACCCGTTAAATAGTATGCAAATAAATCTGCCATCATAACGAATTTGAGATTGTCGTCTATGTTATATCGACCCTCTTTTAAATCTGCCATTAGTTGAAAGTTTGTATTAATTTTTAGTGGATATATCCCAGACTTAAAAAAAGCTCTCTTTAAATCACTACCATCTATTATCTTTTCTGTTCTTGAATCTCTATAACTTATTGGTAAATCTAGTAGAGTACCATCGCTACGGATAAGGCCATAATCAACGCCCCAACTACAAATACCAATAGATGAAATCTTCTGTTTTTCTAATGTGGTATCAATTGCTGTTTTTACATGCAAAAATAGATTTTCAACATCCCATCTATATGTGCCACCTATCAAGACTGGGCTATGAGAAAACCTATATAACTCTTGAAAAGTTGAATCACTTTCAATTAGCATCACTCTTACTGATGAACTTCCAAAATCAATGGCTATATGTTTTTTACACCCGGTCATACTATATTCCTACCATTTATATTTTATATCTACCAACCATCAAAAACCCTATTTATGTCATCAACTTCTTGTTGATTTATGGGGACAATTTCTGCAATCTGTTTCGCTTTAATTACTGACCTAGCAGAGAATTCAATTACTTCCATCCTATCAAAAGCTTTGATTGGATTTTTTCCAATGGTAATTACACATTCATTATCGATTACAAGACTAGGACATTCTCTAGAAATCATAAAGGCTATTTCCTCTTTAGTTTTACCATGTGCTACTTGAGCTACATCTTTTAACATTATATATGTTTCAGGAATTAACCTACTGTTAAATAATTTTTTAGCAACTGCAAAGCCCATTATTGCATTAGGGGTTGATATAAATACTGTTTTAGCGCATTCATTGGATACAAAAATTTCTTCTATCAAGGCTATATATGAAACTATATTTTGGGAATCTATTTCCTTTCCACCTAGTGTCTTACTAAACTTACCATCTTTATATTTAATAAAATCATTTTCGGTAATATCTTCTCGGCTAACATTGTCTGGGTTAATAATAATTTCTCCAATGGAGTTTTTGCTTGCAAGAGTGCCTGAATATGATGAAACTAACCTTTGCTTAAAACTACGCTTTAAAAGTTTAGAAAGATCTCTTGCTATTTCTCTATCTTCGTCCGTTATATTACAAGTATACGTACCAGTAGTTTTAGAGTAACTTACAAAGTCATCAACAGTATTAACTCCACCTAGCATTGCAGCATTTAACATAGTGTCTGCACAATCATTTAGTGCTTCATATTTTATATATGCATCATTTAAATCAGTGCCACCTACTGTTGCTCCATGGCTATCCATCATTACTGTATAAAAGCCTTTTTCAAATTCTTCTTTAACAATATCGCCAAGCTCTAAAGAACCTGGAATTTCATATCTCGAATCTGATATATCACCTAATATTTTATTGTATATTGGAGCTATTTTACTACTTGGAGATTTACGAGCTATTGCATATGCAACAACCTCTGGTGCGTGAGCGTGGACCACCCCTTTGATATCTGGTCTTAATTTGTATATATTAGAGTGAAAGGGCAACTCAATTGATGGTTTATGTTTCCCATTTATCTTTCCAGATGGTAACACTTCAACTATATCGTCTATAGTTAATCCACCTTTATCAATAGAGCTTGGAGTGATATATATTACACCTTCATCTGAAATTGCACTGATGTTACCACCACTTGTTGTGGTTAATGTGTTTCTATACACCCTGTTCATTGTATCTAGTACTGATTGCTTCGTTTCTTGGTTATTCATCCTTCTCCTTACTCCTATTTTTTTAGCTAGCCACATATTTATTCTAGGCTTGCCTGTAATGTTTTTATTAAAAACAGATTATACCAGCAAGCATAAATGTAACTTTATTCCTACTCATGTTGAAGCCCGCCTTGTAAGGCAGGCTTTTTACTTAATTATCTTTTTCCGTATATTGGACCATATTGTTTGCATGCTCTATAATCGGCACCTTCTAAGTCTTTAGTACCAAAGCCACCCCAAGCATGTGGACGATAAATGTCCTTATCTTCAATATTATGCAAGGATACTGGTATTCTTAACATGCTTGCAAGTGTAATTAAATCCTTACCTAAATGTCCATATGTCCAGGCTCCGTGATTTGCTCCCCAATTAGCCATAACATCATAAACGGATTTGAATGCGTTTTCATCATTTATCCTTGGTGCAAACCATGTGCAAGGCCAAGTTGGGTCAGTCCTTTCCCAAAGTTGTATCGTTACTTCTTTTGGAATGTTCACAGTCCAACCTTCTGCAATTTGTAATGTAGGCATGTTGCCTATCATGTTAATTCTAATCATGGTGACAGGCATTTCTACATCAGTACTAAACTTACTTGAAAATCCACCACCTCTAAAATATCCTTTGTTGGATGGTGCCCATAAAGTGCTGTCTAACATAGCTTTTTGGTCTTTTTCAGTTACATCCCACCAGCTCTTCATAACAGGGTTTCCATCTTTATCTTTTGAACATCCACTTCCATCAAGTGCAGAAGCTCCGCTGTTAATTAAGTGAATAAAGCCATTTTTAGCTTTGCCAGTAGGTTTATATCCACTAACTCTTTCTAGTGCTTCTGGTGACCAGTATGTACGAACATCACTAAACACTGCAGCTCTTCCTGTAATTAGTTTTATAAGGAGCATACTCATTCCGTTTAATACATCGTTTTCAGTAGCTAATATGAAAGGCTCTCTTTTCCCATTCCAATCAAATGTTGTATTTAGTATAGACTCCGTAAAGTCAGCGTTAGGCATAAAATCAGTCCATTGGCGTTGTCCTTGGAATCCACCTGCTATAGCATTTCTACCCAGAGCTTCTTCGTGCCAACCTATATCATCAAGCTTGTCATTCCCAAGCATTATATCTCTAATAATCAAAGTCATTTTTATGGTGAATTCGAATTTTTTCTGTTGCTCTTCTTTAGTATCTGCAACTTCTAAGGTTGATTTCCATTCATCTAAATTTCTATCTCTATCTATCTTGCAATGTTTTTTAGCCCAAGCTAGTGCTTTTTCATATTCATCTTTATCGTAGATATTCTTTTCAACTCTTCTAATTATTTCTATCATATCCACCCATTCAGCTCTAATACCAAAATAATCCTGCATAAATTGTGGATCTAAAAAGCTACCACCTATTCCCATACATACACTGCCTAGTGCTACATATGCCTTATTGCGCATTTGCCCTACAGCTAAAGCACATCTGCTAAATCTTAAAATCTTTTCTTTAACATCTTCTGGAATGGTATAATCATCTGCTTCTTGCACGTCTTTACCGTATATAGCAAATGCTGGTAAATTCCTTTGATTATGCGCTGCCATAACAGCTGCTAAATATACAGCACCCGGTCTTTCAGTTGCATTTAATCCCCAAACTGCTTTGATAGTTAAAGGATTTAAATCCATAGTTTCACTACCATAGCACCAACAAGGTGTTACAGAAAGAGTTGCAACTACATTTTGTGTTGCAAAAAAGTCTTCACAAATAGCAGCTTCTTTACCACCACCTATTGTACAAGGTGAAATAACGACCTCAGCAGGAGTACCATCTGCATAACGGATGTTATCCTCTATTAGTTTTTTAGCATTTTGAGCCATTTTCATGGTCTGTTCTTCTAGTGCCTCTCTTACACCACCCCATCTCCCATCAATGATTGGTCTAATTCCTATTCTTGCTTTCATATTTGCCTCCTTTTCATGTGTTTTTATATCTAATTTAGTTTCTTGCCTTTTCAAAATCTGCCTTTTTTAAATGACAATATCCAAAAGGATTTTTATCTAAGTATTTTTGGTGATATTCTTCTGCTTGATAATAGTTTTTGAGCTTTACTACTTCCACAACTATTTTTTTATCGGTTTTTGCTTGTTCTAAGTCAATAAAGAGTTTAATAACCTCGTAGTCTAAATCATCAACAAAATACACACCTGTTCTATATTGAACTCCAATATCTCCACCTTGTCTATTTATAGAATATGGATTAATGACTAAGAAAAACTTTTGAAGTAATTTAGTTAAAGTGATAACGGATGAGTTGTATATAACCTTCACGGTTTCTGCATGTCCAGAGTCATTACATACTTGCTCATAAGTAGGATTTAAAGTTTCTCCATTAGCATATCCAACTTCGGTTGATATAACACCATCTACTAAACCGAAAAACTTTTCTAACCCCCAAAAACATCCACCAGCAAAATATATCTCTTTTATCATTTTCTCCCCGAACAATATATGTTTAAATTTACCCGTAAAAACGGTTATTTACATTTTATCTTAAACCCTCTAAACCACCTTGTTCTCACATACTATTGTACAACTATTAATTTATTATATCTAGAAAATGCCGTCCTTAGTCTGGTGGATTTTCAAGTAAGTTCACTTAAGATGCAAAAATGTAGTTATCAATATCAGGTAATATGTTTTCCTTACAACTATATATAACTGGTAGGTTTAACAATCTACCTTAATTTCAAACTTAAAGTAAGCATTATCAGAATACCATAGTGGGAAATTCGTTCCCCAGATATTATTGTGTAAAATAAATGTTATGCCATCCTTTTTAATATCTTCATAGACGTTATCAAACTTCATTATTTTTCCTTTCCCAAGTGAAAACAAGGGGCAATGTTTACTAGTTATTTTAAAACTAGAATTTTCATTTTCAAATTTTGCAAACATTATTGCAGAATTGCTTCTATTACCACTTGCTACAACATCATAAGGGTTAACATATGAACCAAGTTTATTTAATCGAATGTTTTCCTTCCTAGCAACTGGATGCAATCTAAGTAAAGTTTCTTCTTGTATCCTATTTGCATCTTTACCAGTCCATATCAATTCTAAAACCAGCAAATTATCCTTAGTCGATATTTTATATGTTATCTCCCTTGGAGCACCCAACTCCTGGCTTAACTCCAATTTTGTAGCCATAGATACATAAACCTCATTGTTAAATAGTTTTATACTATTTACTTCGTACTTAAACCTGCCCGCTGGGAATTTACCGTCCCATCTAGAAATTCCAGGTCTTCCAAAATCAGCGTGAGCCCAATATACATCTTTTATATCTTTTCTATTATATGTTTCAAAAAACTCTTCCACATCTGCTACGCTATGACTAACATATTCAACTAGAGACTCATTTTCTCCTGCATCTAATATTTGACTTCCCTCAAACACTACATTAATTCCACCGAACTTATTTATTAATACCTGGAATTTACCAAGGTTTACTTTTTGATTGGTTTCTATGGTGGTGGAATCTTTAGGGGGGTAAAAGCCATTTTGTGGTCTTAATGCCTTTAGCCTTACTTTAGCAACTTCTCTTCTTTCTTCACTTAGGGAGTTTAAGGCTAGGTCAATAAAGCCCCTTCTTTCTTCCCAGGATTTTTCTATTTTTTTATAACTTAACTGAGTTAGATCTTTAACTTCATTTTTTAATATCTCGTTTACGATCCCTCCATCCATTTTAAGAACTTCCTCATCGTTTTGGACTTTATCTAAAGCCCTTGCTTTTTCAAAATCTTTTTTCAAATAGTTCGAGTAATCGGATAGCATTCTTTTTATATCGCCGCCATTTGTATGTTCTGCAAGCATGAGTACTGCATTTGAAAAATTTTGATATTCTTCGCTTGATTTAGTAAGGGTACCATCTTCAAGCCAAGCCCTTTTTAATTCCATAAGTTCGCGTTGAGCGGCAGCTTTATATGGGTCGGTCGTGCTACCGTGAATCCAGGAATCTCCAATTTCCGATGTAACAACAGGAAGAAGGTGTCTAATTTCAAATAAATCGTTTGCAAACTCATCAAGTCCAGTTGCAAAGACTTCTGCATCAGGATATTTTTCTGAATATTTTTTATAGTTTGCTTTTGCCTGTTCAAGGTTTACAGGTCCCACATTATCAGATGTATGGCAAAATACAGCAACTGAATTTAAATGCTTAAGTGTTATCTCGCCACCATAACTTGCATCGTACACTACAACAACTTCAGATCCTTTATATTTCCATAAAAATATTCTAGGAATGTCAGGGATTGCCGATGCTTCGTTTACACCGATATGTAACATCTTAATGCCATACTCTTGTAAAATTGGAACCATCGCAATTGTATGTCCCGGAACATCCGTAAGCTTAGCTGCAACAGTAGTTTTGCCAGATATTTTATCTAGTCGCTTTATGATATCGAGACCATCTCTAAATGTTAGTTCATCCATTAACTCAGTGTGGGTTGTAAAAGGCATGGCGTGACTAACTATGTCACCTCGCTTAAGAGCTTCAGTTAAATTAAATACTTGCTCTTTACTACCAATTTTTAATGCAACATCTAAGATCCAAGAGCCAGTTGTCCAAACAAATCTTTTTTTATCTTGATTAAGTTCTTTAGCAATATCTATAGCTTTAGGTATGTATTTATTGACATAATCGCTAACTATATTTGACGCAAAATCCGTAAAACCTAAATCCAAATGTGTTTTTGTAATAATGTATACTTTTTGTTTCATACTTATCCTTTAGATTCCTATATTCAACTTATTATATATTAATATATTTAAAGCGCTACTTTCAAGAAATAGCGAGATAACCTAACGGAAAGCATATCACTGTTAAGTTGCACTTAGTTTAAGAAACTTTAGTGCCTAACGCGGCTTACCATATCGTTTAGTCTATAGGCTATTTAAGTTTATTTACTTACCGCTCAGTTTATTATGACAACTATCTACACTTCAAAGTAGCATCAATAAAACCATCAAATATTTATTTATTAGGTATTTTGTGCTATATTACTAGTGATAACCAAAAGGTCATTATACTGAACTATTATTAGTTTAAGATTAAAGTCAAAACTGGCTTACGGGTGTGGTATGAAAAAAATATCTATTTTCATTTTAGTATTATCGTTAGTGTTTTCCATTTCCATAGGTGCTACCGTATTTATAATAGAATCAGATTTACTGCAAGATGAAAAGTTTACAGTTGAGCTTGCAAAGGATAGGCAAGACTCATATACCACTATTTATGTATCTAAAGGTAAAAATTTTAAAATTCTTCAACTAACTGATCCTCAAGTAAAGTTCCCAGTAAATGATTATGATAAATTTGGCGGTTCAAACGAACGGACAATGGTTATGGTAGAAAGGATGATTGAAGCCATAGAGCCAGACCTTGTAATTTTCACTGGCGATTTAGTCATGAGTCAGATTGTAGATAATTGGCAGTACCTAAAAGTATATGCAGAACTGATGGAAAAACAAAACACATATTGGACTATGGCATTTGGAAATCACGATGTAGAAACATCATATGTCTTTACAAATACAGCCCCTGATAGTATCTTTGGTCAAACTGAAAAAGATGTAATCATTGAGCGCTTACAACAAGAATATCCACACTGCCTAATTTCTAAAGGAGATGCAGGAACTGGTGGAGGCATAGGAAATCACATAATAAACATTCGCGATAAAAGTTCAGAGGATTTAATTTATAGCCTAGTTATGTTTGATACTGTATGGGAAAAAGATGTAGACACAACTTATCATCGCAATAAAACACCAGCACAAGTTGAATGGTATGTAGAAAATATTAATCATATTTCAGATATGCAGTATGGTGAAAATAGAACTGATGTAGTCAAATCGTTTATATACGCTCATGTAGCAGTACCACAAATTTGGGATGCATATAATGAAGCTTTAGATGGCGAAACAGCTGATTCTAAAATCCACTATGGTCATATTCTCGAAGGCGTTATAGGAGAGGAACAACGGTCTTGTACATTATTTGATACCGCACTTTCTCTAGGTAGTACAAAAGCCATGTTCTTTGGACATCATCATGATAATGACGCAATGGTAACATACAAAGGGATTGATTTAGTGTTTGGACAACACTCCGGATTATCACATTACTATCGTATAGATAAAGAGGAAAGTGCATATGCTGCAACGTATGATCTAACCGACATCTTTAAATATGGAGATATGAGAGGTGGTACCTTATTAACCATTCATTGCAATGGCTCTTCATCTACTTACTCTATTAAACCTCAGTATGCGTATAACACCATAAAATGGGATGATATAAAAATCGATTACGAAGAAACTTATACACGCTTAAGTGAAGACGAAAATAATACCGTTATAAGGTAAAAAGTCAATTATACATTGCTAACAACTAGGTGGGTTCGTCCGCAACGAGCCTGGAGATTAGGTAATAATGGGATTAAAGTAAAAAAATGCTGAATATCGCTGATTTTACGCGTTTCTCTCCTGTCTTTTTCGAGTGTTTATCATCAAAAGTGAGCTAGACGTTAAGTAATAATTAGGATTAAAATAAAAAAATGCAGAATTTTGCTGTTTTTGCGTATTTCTCTCTTGTCTTTTTAGATTGTTTATTGTAAAATGTTTGTAATGTGGTCGAAAAGGACCAGTTTTAGAAAGGGTATTAAGGGATGGGAGTTTAAAGGGAACCTGCCGGCATAGTAGGTTCTTTTTTCTTGCCTTAATCTTCGATACCTACAAAAAAAAGGTCACTATCATTTAAAGACCTTTACTATACCTTCGTATGTTTTAACTATTGATTGCACTTTACTCCATTTGCTATTACATACATTCCTAAACTACCATTTCCATAAAAAAAGGTCACTATCATCTAGCGACCTTTTACTATACTTTCGTATGTTTTAAAATTATTGGTAGTATTTTATTCCATTTGCGATTACATCCATTTCAAAATTACCATTTAAGTTTTGATAATTGCCTTCTTGCCATCTATCAACATGGCTCATTATACCAATAACTCTTCCACAAGGAGAGCTTAATGAGTCAATCGCATAAATTGCACCTGCAGGATTATAATCAGAATCAATAGTTGCATTTCCATTTTCATCACAATATTGTGTAGTTATTTGACCATTTGCTATTAGCTTATCGACATCTTTAGAGCTTAGTACTAATTTACCAAATGCATTGCTAAAAGGTAAATTATATACCTCACCCACTTTAAACGAAGACATCCAAGGTGAATTGTTAGATGAAACTCTTATATTAACCATAGTTGCAATATGTCTACCTCTATCATTTGGTACAAAAGTGATAGTGTCATTTGCTTTACTATCAATATCCCCAGCTGGAACCAGCCCTAACTTAACTAAAGTTTGAAAACCATTTGCAATACCAATAGCAAGTCCATCACGTTTATATAGTAAGTCTAAAATGGCATCCTTTAACTCTTTTCTTGTTAAAAACGCTGTAGCGAATTTAGATGGTCCGTTTGGTTCATTTCCTGTTATAGCCCCACCTGGAAGCGCAAAAATTTGAGCTTTATTTATCTTGTCTACCATAACTTTTATAGAATAATCTATATCTTCTGCACTCATATTACGCACAACAAACGTTTCTACTTCTGCACCAGCTAACTCAAAATCTTTAATCAAGTCATATTCTGAATTAGTGCCTGGGAAAAGAGGCATAAAGACTTTTGGCTTTACAACTTTATTTGTTGCTTTCCAGGTTTTTGTGGAATTAAATGATACATTCTTAACTTCTTCCTTTATCTTAGTTACTTTGGTTGTAAACACAGGTTCTAACGTGCTTTGGAAGGCATTATCTACCTTTACTAAGCTGATTTTACCATTTGGATATGTGATTTCACCTGAAGCATTTAGTTTTCCTAAATAGTCGGCTCCACTTAGTTTGCTTTCTTTACTGACAATAATAATGTCACCGATGGTTGGTAAAAATAGCGATTCGTCCATAAACGCAAAATCCATACCAGCAAAATTTCCAAGTAATGATTTAGCGATGGTAACAATAGTACTACCTTCAACAACTGCACTATATAGTACTTTACCGTCTTTAATGAGTTTTTCAACAGTTAAATAAACATTTTTTAGCGCTTCATAATCAGGACGAGAAAACTTGTCTTTTTTAACACTAAATCTAAATACATGACCTTTTGTTCCAAATGCATTATGAATGATTTTATCATCAGTAGTTAAACCCATTGCAAAGGCTGCAAGTGTAGGAGGCACGTCGATATCGTCATAAGTTCCACTCATTGAATCCTTTCCACCAATAGAACCTATTTTTAAATTCATCTGAGCATCAAAAGCTCCAAGAAGCGCAGAAAGCGGTTGCCCCCAGCGCACAGGATCTTTTCCTACCCTTAAAAAGTACTCTTGAAATGTCATGTAAATGCTACTATAATCTACACCACTCGCAATTAGTTTTGAAATTGCAGCAATAACTGAATATGTAGCACCTACATACGGTGAAGTTATCATAAGTTCTGGATATAACCCATACGATGAACATGTAACAGTTTTTGTAAATCCAGATACAGGAGGCTTGCTTGCCATAATTGTAGCAGGTGTCGTTTGCCTTTTCCCACCATATGGTAAAATTACAGTTGATGCACCTATCGTTGCATCAAAAGTATCGCTAATACCTTTCCTAGAGCAGTTTTCTAAATTACTAATTTGATTACATAGTGCACTTTCATAATCACTTACTGTTATAGCTTTAGCCACATCTTCATCGATCGTATTAAAGTAATTAGTGACATCTTCTTCTATGACAACATCTTGCACCTGTCTAACACCATTGGTATTTAAAAAGCTTCTTTCTATATCACAGATAACTTCATCTACATAAAACATGCGCATACGATTTAAATCGGTTATATCTGCTACTACGACTGCATTTAAATTTTCCTCTCTACTCTTTTTGATAAAGGCATCTATATTTTTACTATCAATAACTACAGCCATTCTCTCTTGGGACTCACTAATAGCAATTTCTGTTGCGGTTAAACCTTCATATTTTGTAGGTACTTTCTCTAAATAAATATCCACCCCATCTGACAGTTCACCTATTGCTACGCAAACACCACCAGCACCAAAATCATTAGATTTAACTATCATTTGTGATAGTTTTGGATCCCTAAATAGCCTTTGTATCTTTCTCTCTTCGGGAGGATTTCCCTTTGGGCCACCACTTTCTTCCACAGCTTCAGATGAATGAGCACGGCTACTTCCAGTAGCTCCACCGATACCATCTCTACCAGTTTCACCACCAAGTAAAATAACCACATCACCAACACGAGGACTCCTTCTAACAACATTCTCTTTTGGAGCGCCACCAATTACATAGCCTGCTTCCATCCTCTTAGCTCTAAATCTATCGTGATATAGCTCCTGCACTTGACCAGTGGTAAGTCCTATTTGATTACCATAACTGGTAAATCCAGCGAGCGCTGTTTTAGTTAAAAATCTTTGCGGAAGCTTTCCATCTAAAGTTTCTTTTGCCGTCTCTAGAGGGTTTCCTGAACCTGTTAGCCTCATTGATTGATAGACATAAACTCTACCGCTTAATGGGTCTCTAATAGCACCACCTAAACAAGTTGACGCCCCGCCAAAAGGTTCTATTTCAGTTGGATGATTATGGGTTTCGTTTTTAAACATAATAATCCAGTCTTCTTTTTTACCATCGTTATCTAGAGTTACATTTACCGAACAAGCATTTACCTCTTCGCTGATATCCATTTTGTCAAGATACCCTTCTTTCCTTAACTTCTTTACAGCAATGGTTGCAACATCCATAAGGCAGTTATACTTATCCGTTCTTCCTGCATATAACTCATCAAATGTTTTTTGGTAAAGCGCGAATGCCTTTTCGATATTTTTATTTGATGAAAAGATTTTAATATTTTTAAGCTCAGTTAAAAATGTACTATGCCTGCAGTGATCACTCCAGTATGTATCAATTACCTTAATTTCTGTAACTGTTGGATTTCTCTTGATGGATTTAAAATAGTCTTGAACAAAGGATAAATCCTCAAAGTTCATAGCAAACCCTTCGTCATTAAAAAACTCTTTAAGTTCAGCTTTATTCATTTCTATAAAGCCCACAAATTCTTCACGCATTTTAAGTTTTTTAGAATGTGATTTTTTAAGCGTTTTAGGAATGTCTAAGCTTCCTTCTCTACTATCAACAGGATTAATTAAATAGCTTTTAACTATGTCGAGCTCTTTTTTAGAAAGTCCTTTAAAAACATAAATTGTAGCAATTTTAACAATTGGTCTACTACCCCCTAAAAGTGCTTGTATGCACTGTTCGGCACTATCAGCACGTTGGTCATATTGACCGTCTAAATATTCGACTATAATGATTGGAAGCCCTTTTAAACTATCTGCATTTTCCAAAACCTTATCAGATACGGGATTATATAAAACTTTCTCTATCACCTTGTCGATTAAACCTTTTTGAACCCCTTCCACTTCGTATTTAAAGACTCTTTTAGCATCGGTTATATTGAATCCATATAGACTCTTTATATCCGCTACAATCTCTCTTAATTCGCTATCATACTGTGGTAATTTCTCAATTAAAATGCGTTCTACCATTTTCCCTCTCCCAAAAACCGAAAATTAAAAACTAAAACTTGCATAAAAGTTATAACAATTTATGTTAATAACTATTGTATTCTATGTAATATAAATATATTACACATACCCTCTTTTAGTCAATTTTATTTACAAACCCTATAACTTTCAAACCTAAAAAAGTCAGTTAAATAGTACGTAGCACACCTCGTCGCTCAAATATAAAAAATAATGCACGTATCAATTGCTTTTATTTCAGCTCACATAAAACAAGCACAGCTTTTTAGGTCTGTGCTTGTGTGCTTTAATCTTTTCTATGGGGCTATCTACCACATTTATTTAAGATTTATGATATTTACTCCTTTCCTTTTAGGATAACTTGGAACTTATCGTTTTGACCATATGGGTCCGCCGTTGATTTCAGTCCACCAACTATATTTACATCATAATTTCCTTTGTAAACATAATCAAAACCATAATAATAGCCTGGGTCGCTATTAGTATAAAAAGTATTAAATGCATCTGCTAATGCTTGCGCCTCTAGATTTGATTCAATGTATAAATTCTTGCCTTTAGCATATGCAGTTTCTACATAGTAATTATATGAACCAGTAGCAACGCGCTTTACATAGAATGGATCATTTATGTCGGTATCCTCACGGTTCTTTTTACCCATTTCGGTATCGTTTAACAAGAAATACCTATGCGTCCTAATCTCGAAATGGTCGCCCCCTTGTGTCGTAATAGAAAGTCCATCAGCAGTAGCATCCATACTATACCACTTAGTGCCAATTTTAACTTTGTTCCAGGCATGGTTTTCACTGTTAGAAATAACAACACCAGAAGTCCTTATTGTCTCAACGCCTGCCATGTTAGCCAAAAGTGAGACAGCTTTTGAAATACCGTCACAAACTGCATGACCGTCTAAAAATACCCCATCAAGATAAAATCCTTTATACTTAATCAAATCACTTGCTGGTGCTCCCTGGCTTAGGGTAAGTAAATTAAAGTCATATCTATTATGATCAATAATCCAATCGTGAATTATAGTTATTCTTTCAAAGTCATCAGCACCTTCAGGAATATTTTGTAGTAATATAGTTCTTGCTGTATAGTATATAGTTCTTGCTACAGCCATTTCATTTTGCACAACAGTTGGTAGAGATTCATTAGCTATAAACATAGGTTTATATCCATTTTCTACGGCATATAATAGTTGTTCAGAGTTATACACGATAAATGGGTCGGCATAGTCTATTGGTAAAACACCAGTATCAATTTCCTCATTTGTTGTGTACGATGTCACCATGCTCTTAACTTTTGTTGTGGTTGGAGCAGGTGTGCTAGCCGAAGCAATTCTATTTGCATCTGCTTTTTCCTCAAATGCACTAACTTTAATGACATTTTTTCCTTCAAAGAATGTATATAAAAACTCAGAAGATGTGTTGTTTCTATATCCAGAAACTCCTTGAATAGCTGCTTGTATTTCAGACTGTAAGGTTGCGCCACCAGTTAAATACGTCAATTTACACGCAAATTGATTCTTTGCAGTGAACACATATGAGTAATCTACTAAAGCTTGGAGCTCTTCTCTACTATCTATACTCGAATCAGTATAATGTCCAAAGAAATTATAATAAACATCATCTACTAGTAAAGGATTAGCCCCTAATCCTATAGGCAAATCGTTTGTATATGATCCGTCAGATTTTATTTCTGCAGTCTCTATGTATGAACCATGCACATATATGTTATTACTTACGCTAAAAGTAGGTGTCTTAATTAGACTTAAGTCTGCACCTTGGTCAAAGTAAATACCGCCTGTAAACCCAGCAAAAGAATCTGAACCTATTGTTTCTATAGTGAATGGGATTATGACTTTATCAACATTATATGATGCTGCTACAAACTCATTACCAATTTCTTTTACTGTAATACCATTTAACATAAATGGAATATATAAATCTTGGGAAGCTCCCATATAGCCTGTTATCTTGTAGTGTGCATTTGGTGCTTCTCCCACTAACTTGTATTCAAAATCAGTAGCTATGACACCCTCTCTCCATTGCGCATATAAAGTCCTATCGTTATAATACGGGAACACCTCGATGTCGCCAAATCTATTAGAGACTCTTTCACCTCCAGTTTTTGCTGTAAACCAACCTGTAAAGTTATAGCCAGGAAACTGTGCCGGTGGATCTACAGTTACGCTTGAAGCATATCTAATTTTTTGTACCGTTTCTGTTGATGGCACTTCAGGATCTGGATAATTGCTATTGAAGGTTATATTAACTTCTACACCCTCAAACACAGCACTAATCTCCACATCTTTTGTATATTTATGTGTCATTGGGTTATCAGTAACTGCTGTTGTAGAGTTATCAACAATTTGCCACTCTTTAAATTCGAAACGAGGAGCACTAGTTGCAGTAAACGTTATTGTGTCCTGAGTACTATCATTTAGCACATAATAATTAGAGCTTAAAGTAACATTTCCAGCATCAGTAATGGGTACAATATGATAATCAATATCCCATTGGGCATATAAAGTTACTGTATTTTTCTTGGTATAGTTATCGGGAACTTTACTGTCTGCGCCTGTAACAGGCTCGCCTACAACCCTATTTGCATCATCATACCAACCTACAAACTTACAACCTTTTCTTGTTGGTATAGGTAGCTCAAGTTCAACTCCTTGTGAATAATTAAACTCCGAGCCAGCAGTATTTTGTCCCCCGTTTGCATCTAATGTTATTGTCAGCGTTACTTCTACCCATTTAGCATAAAGTACTATGTTGGACGAAATGGTATTATTGTTTTCTGCCATATAATCCGACCAGGATTTTGTAAAAACTTTATCCGTATACCATCCTCCGAAACTATACCCACTGCGTTCAGGCGTAGGCAATTGAAAACTGTTTGAGCCTGGAGTAATTATAATGGGATCGCATTTTGTTCCCCCATTACTCGCAAAAGTTATTTTATATTCACTTGGTGTTTGCGGTGTAGGAATCAACCCACATGCTCCTAACGTCGCAGATATTATCAAAATAAATGATATAGCTATTAAAAAGACTACTATTTTTTTCTTCATAATTCACCCCTATGGTTACCTTTTTTAAAAAGGCGGTGATTTTAATTAATTTAATTATACTATTAAATAACGCACATTTAAACACCCAAAAATCAAATTTTTGAAAAGCGCTACACCTAGCCAGTTGTCACAGTCTCCAGAGTATTTGTTTTTTTACCCTCCCTTATGTTTTTGAAGCACGATGCCTATCGGTTATCGCAACCCCAAAAGTTATAAGGCATATTGGCACGAAAGTGTAACATCTCTCAGTTATCATAGCAGCCAGAGTGTTTATTTTCCATCATTCCCTAATATGTTCATTTTTCAAAAAAATGCCACCTAAATGGTGACATTGCAATAAATGTGTTTAAACCTTTCAACCTAACTACACTTATTCCCAAGTATATAGACCGGTGAAAAGTTCGTAGTATTTACCTTTTTGAGCCAATAGGTCGTCGTGAGTGCCTCTTTCTATTATCTCCCCATTTTCAATAACTAAAATAGCATTTGCATTACGAACAGTTGATAATCTATGGGCTATGACAAACACAGTCTTTCCCTCCATTAACTGAGCAAGTCCTTGTTGGATAACTGCTTCAGTTCTAGTGTCAACTGAACTAGTTGCTTCGTCTAAAACAAGCACTGGCGGGTCTGCAATTGCGGCTCTTGCAATGTTAATTAATTGGCGCTGACCTTGCGATAGATTTGCCCCATCTGCTGTCAACATTGTATCGAAGCCCTCTGGTAAGTGACTAATAAATGAAGTAGCATTAGCTATTTCTGCAGCTTTTTCGACTTCTTCATCAGTGGCATCTAGCTTTCCATATCGTATATTTTCCCTGACAGTTCCAGTAAATAGATGGGTATCTTGTAGCACCATTGCCATAGATTTTCTTAAGTCGGCCTTTTTTATCTTCTTTATATTTATGCCATCATACCTAATTTTACTGTCTTCTGGAATTTCGTAGAATCTATTGATTAGGTTTGTAATTGTAGTCTTACCTGCTCCAGTTGCACCAACTAATGCTATCATTTGACCAGGTTTTGCATATAAATTAACATTTCTTAATACAGGTTTTCCTTCTACATATGAAAAGTTAACGTTTTCAAACACTATATCTCCATCAAGAGATTTATATGTCGTAGTACCAAGTTGTTTGTGAGGATGTTTCCAGGCCCATCTCCCAGTCCTTTCTGCACATTCTTTAATTTCATCACACTCCATTTCGCAGTTGACTAATGATACATATCCTTCATCAGATTCGATGGGTTCATCCAGCATATCAAATATTCTTTTAGCGCCAGCCAGTGCCATCATAACAGAATTAAATTGCTGAGAAACTATAGCGACAGGTCGACTAACTTGACGAGAAAGTTGTAAAAACATGGTTAATGTAGCAATTGCTCCTGCTACTGGTCCTAAATAACCTTGAATAGCTAAAGCGGCACCGCTCATAGCTACTACCGCATAATTAATATATGATATGTTTCCAAGTAGGGGCATTAACATGAATGTGTATGATTGACCTTTAGTTGCTACCTTTCTTAACTCTTGAGATTTTTCTTCAAATCCTTTGATTATTTCATCTTCATGGCAAAAGACCTTAACCACCTTTTGTCCTGACACATATTCTTCTGCATATCCATTAACGGTTGCAGTACATTCCTGTATGCGTACAAAATATTTACCTGTTTTTGCTGTAAAAATCACGAATAAAACCCCAATTAATACTAGACTACCAATGACTATAAGGGTAAGTAATGGACTTAAAACAAGCATTGATACAAAAACCGAAATAATTATGACAGTTGCGTGTATTAAATCCCTATAACCATTGCTAAGTAATTCACGAATTGCATCGGTGTCATTTGTATATAGTGACATGATGTCGCCACGCACATTTTTATCAAAATATGATACGGGTAAATTTTGCATATGTTTAAACATCTTTATTCTGAGCTCACATAGCATTGATGTAGATAGCGTTAATGTCAGTCTAGAGGAAATTGTAAGGGAAATTACAGAAATTAAGTCTAGTGTAATTAAAACACCCATCATCTTTGCAAGACCTATAAACCGATCTGAAGAGGTTGAATTAACCGAAGAGAATATATATGATAAAATCTCTTTTAAATACATAGTGCCGACAGCATACATTACAGCGTGTATAACTATGGTTACAGCAATAATAACAGCATGAACTTTAAAATTCCCAAGCTCTCTAAAAAGACGCTTAAATACACCTAAGCTTTCTTTAAAACTTAATCTAGCAGGACCTTTACCTTTCATTCTTTTACCGTGTGCCATTAGATTACTCCTCCTTGCTGTGAGGAATAAATTTCTCTGTATATTTCATTTGTTTTCATTAGTTCTTTATGGGTGCCGATACCATTTATCTTCCCGTCATCAATAACAATTATTTTATCCGCATCAACCACAGATGCAATTCTTTGAGCAATTATTATCAAAGTAGTACCTGTTACATCTTTTTTAATGGCATCTCGTATGGCTTTTTCTGTAGTAGCATCTACTGCATGTGTACTATCGTCTAAAATCAAAATCTTAGGTTTTTTAAGGAGTGCTCTAGCAATGCATAGTCTTTGTTTTTGTCCACCAGAAAGATTGGTTCCTTCTTGTGTTACATTACTCTTGTATCCATCAGGAAAACTTGTGATAAAATCATGGGCCGAAGCTATTTTACAAACATGTTCCATTTCCTCTTGAGTAGCATCCATATCGCCCCAACGCAAATTATCCTCAATAGTCCCTGAAAATAGTGTGTTTTTTTGTAACACCATGCCGACTGCTTGTCTTAGTTCATCAAGCTTATACTCCCTTACATCTATCCCGCCAACCTTAATAGACCCACTTGTAGTATCATATAGCCTGGGAATTAACTGTACAATACTGCTTTTCCCAGAGCCTGTACCTCCTACAATACCAACTGTTTCGCCAGGTAAGATTTCGAAGTTGATATCACTTAGTACATCATTTTCTGCATCAGCTTTATATTTAAATGAAACATTTTCAAACGATACGCTACCTTCTTTTACTTTCAAATCCGAGTTAGCTTCATCATCTCTAATATCAGGCACTTCGTCTAATACTTCAATAACCCTTTTAGCAGAAGCTCTACTCATAAATAGGCTAACAAACACCATTGCAACCATTATTAAAGATGTCAAAAACTGTCCAATATATCCAATAGTGCCAGAAATGCCACCAATAGACATTTCGCCTTTCATTATTCTAATACCACCAAGCCAAACTACCAAAATAGTAATCATATATGTGAGTAGATTCATCGCAGGATTTGCATATACGAGCAACTTTTCTGCCTTTACTTGAGCATTTTTTAAATCCTCTGCAGCATGCCTAAAGCTTTCAGTTTCATGGTCTTCCCTTACAAAAGATTTTACCACCCTGATAGCACTTAAATTCTCTTCAACTTTATTATTTAAGTTATCGAATTTTTTAAACAATTTTTCAAATAGAGGTACAACAATTTTGGCAACGAGTGAAACTACACCCCAAACAACAGGTATTGCAATTAGGAAGATAAGTGCCATGGTTTTATTTATAAAAAATATCATTACTACACTAAGCGATAACATAACGGGAGCACGGAAAGCAATTCTCACAAGAACCGAAAATGCCATTTGAACAAACCCTACATCTGTAGTAAATCTAGTTATTAAACTTCCAGTACTAAACTTGTCGACATTGTTATATGAATAATTTTGTACTTTCCTAAACATGTTTTCTCTTAGGTTGGCGGCAAACCCCATAGATGCAACAACTGTAAACCTAGCAGATAATAGTCCAAATCCTAATCCTAAAATCGCAAGAGCAATCATGGTGATGCCATACTTTATAACAACCTGCATATCCTGCACAGCAATACCATTATCTACAAGTTTAGTCATTATAAAAGGAATTACTACTTCACATAAAACCTCTAGCACAACACAAATGGGGGCAAGTATTGCATACCCTTTATATTGTTTTACATGTGGTGCTAGTTTTTTTATCATAAAAAATGCCTCTTAAAAATAAGCGTTAAAGCCATAATTAACGCCTTTATAATGATAAACTACTTACTTAAAATAGGCAACAAAACAACTGTGGATATCACCACAACAATTTAATCATTGTTATCTATTTTTCCGAAGATTCATAGATTAATAATTGCCGACTTGCATTAGCTATTACAAAACTTTGAGTGTTTCTTAAAAAAGGATATGTTTTAATGCAATATTACATAATTTTTAAATTTCTGGCGACTTTAAATCTTGCTCTATTCGTTTTTGATTCCATCCATAAAGTTATCTATTGTCTCTTGTAATGCTTTTGTACTTTTTAAAAATGGATATAAATGTGTACAGTGTCCTGCAGTTTTTTCGCTTGCGATGTATATGTGATGCTTTACCCCTGCAGCTTCTAAAGCAGCTCCCATATCTTCTGCTTGTTTACCTACAAATATATCGCGTTCGGCTTCTATAATGAAAGTTTCGCACCAGTTAGAATTAACATTTTTAAGCACATTGATTACCTCATCTTCATACGGCATTTGACTTAAATCTATTTCTTTTTTCATTTCAGTTCCAAAGATGCAGTTTATCAAATCTATATGAGTATTCAAAGGCTGAGGCATTTGTAATGTTTTCATCAGATCATATGGAGCATAAAAACCCATAAGTGCCCTTGGCTTTGCGCCCGTGTATTCTGGTAAGTTTAACTTTTCTCTAAGTTCATCTGAAAAAACCGCAGCTACTGTGTGCGCTGCATAATATGCACCTGCACTATCTCCTACAATTACTATCTTTTCGGTATCTAAATCATACTCTTCGGCTAGTCCGTTAACAAAATTCAATGCATTTATGCAATCTTCTGTTGCAGCTGGAAATTGCCATTTGGGAGCAAGTCTATATCCTATATTAATTGCTGCCCAGCCCTTATCTGCAAAATATTTTGCAATACCACTTCTATATCTCCTTCCACCACCGACATATCCACCACCATGAATATTAAAAAATACAGGAAGCTTACCCTGTTTTTTCTCAGGACTTAAATATATGTCTAGCATATTTTTAGAATCGCACCTAGTATCATATATGATGTTTTTTATGCTATACACACCAGGATATCTTTTGTAATTGCGTAAAGGGTGGTTAAAAACGTCACTTATTTTGAAAACAACTTGGGATTTTCTCACTGCTAACTCCTTCAATTTTTAACTTATTTATTACAAAAATTGTACCACATATGCGCCTTTTTCACAATTCAATCATCATAAACATACGTGATGGGTTCAAGCTGTGCAATTAACATAAGAACTAACATATAATTTTCAACGAGTACTATTGCAAATTGCACTAACACTGTAACGTTTTAAGGTCTATATACCACTCACATACTATGAAAATTGATAACTTTAATTCTAATAGTCAAATGCGATATTCATTAGCTAATTATTAAATTTTTACGCATTGATTTGTTCCTCTGTTTATAATTATAGATAAATTACTAACATATGGCTTTAGTTTTTAGCAGTTGGCTTTTAATCTTCGTTAGCTAATTAATAAACTTCTGCATATTATTTTTTTATTATGTGTATAACTTCCTGTTCACAATGTGTCGATTGGTACCACTATTACACATTAAGGTTAACCAAAAAGCCACCATATTCTATTACAAAAAAGCACCATGTGAATAAAAATGTATAATTGTGATTTGATTGTGGACAACTGTGCATAAATGTGGATAACTGCCATTTTTAGGGGGTTTTGAGGCTAAGTTATCCACAAATTGAGTGTTTTTATATATGTTTGGGAACCTTTTTGTTGATATATTTTTCACTTTTATACTTTGGTTTTGATCCTTCATCAAAAGATATTGACAAAGCGACTGTGATTCTAGATAGTCTCTCAATTGATAAATGCTGAACAATATGTATTGATTCTCATATGCAGCTAGGACAGGTAGTAACTCTAGGTAAATTCAATAATCAAATATAAATATAGGTAAAGTCGGTAGGCACACAATAATCACTACCCTGATAAAGTTGGTGGTCAAGTAACTGCAACTCTAATCAAAACTCTCTTTCTGGTCATTTATTGTAATGAAGCTCTTTTTGCGTTATACTTTTATTACTAAAAAACAGGAGAGAAAAGCATGAGTATTGGAGAAATTATTGGATATGCCATTTTGGCATTATTTTTAGGATTTTTTGCATTTTTAATAATTCGTACTATTACTGTTAGAAAACCAAAACCCCCAGAGAGTAACTATGTACCACACGATATTGGTGATAAAGTTGTAGACAATTTAGTTGAAGCTATTAAATTTAAAACTGTCACCATGATAGATAATAACCAAGACGGAACAGTATTTTTAGAGTACCAAGCTTTTTTAGAGAAGACCTACCCTCTCATTATGAAAAACTCAACCAAGTATGTTATTAACAAATATGCAGTTATTTATGCATTTAAGGGAACTCAGGCAGAGGCATTACTCCCTATTGCAATTTTAGCCCACCAAGACGTTGTCCCAGCGCCTAAAGAAGGATGGGATTTTGATCCTTTTAGCGGAGAAATTTCTGAAGGCTTCATATATGGAAGAGGAACGCAAGACATGAAGGGGCAGATGATATCTGCACTTGATGGACTGGAACTTTTGTTAGAAGAAGGCAAACATCCTTCAAGATCTATATACTTTTGTTTTGGTCATGACGAGGAAAGAAAAGGAATTTATGGTGCAAATGAAATTGTTAAATTCTTACAAAAAGAAGGCGTTCGCTTTGAGTATGTTCTCGATGAAGGTGGTGCCATAATAGATGGAAAGCTCGTCGGCATAGATAATAAAATAGCACTTGTTGGAACTTGTGAAAAAGGTTATGCAGATGTAGTGCTTGAGGTTGAAAAACTGGGTGGCCATGCTTCCACGCCAACTAGAAGAACAGCTGTTGGGCTTATGGGCGAAGCTATATATAAACTGGAAAAAAATCAAATGAAGCCCTTCTTTTCAGAGCCAGTAAATGAAATGTTTAAAACCCTTGCTCCACACATGAATCCACTCTTTAAATTTTTGATAGTCAATAAAGGAGTATTTAGTGGGCTGCTAAAAAAAGTACTCACCATTGCATCTCCATTTACTAATTGCATAGTTAGAACTACCATTGCCCCAACTCAAATGGCAGGCGCAACAACACCAAACACCCTTCCCCCAGTTGCAAAAGCCAATGTAAATTGCCGTATAAATACTGGCGAAACTATTGACGATTTAACTAATCATATTAAGAAAGTAGTTGGTCCAAATATAAAGGTTACTGTCCAAGAAGGATATACAAACCCTTCACTTGTAAGCAGTCCAGACGCACCGTCATTTAAAATGATAGGAAAAACCATATATGAAGTTTTTGACGGATATATTATGGCACCTTACCCATTTATCGCAACCAGCGATTCAAAATACTACCATGTACTATCTGATAATGTATATAGATTTACACCATTTGAAAAAGATGAGAGCGACGCAAATAGAATTCATGGACTTAATGAGCGACTTTCTATAGATACGCTAAAAACAGCAACACAATTTTTCCTTAGACTGTATGAAAATACTTGCTTTGATGACTATAGTTCTACGAAAAAATAATCTGTTTTAACTAACCAAGCTACATATACTACCACTGTTAATGCGATGCAACAGTGGTATTTTATTACTTAAATTTTTCATAATTAGTTTCTCACAGATGATTTCCGTCGCACGAATGATTGTTTTTTATTACTTAAATCTATCCTAATTCCCTTCCGTGCTGGTTGTTTCCATTACATGAATGACTGTTTTTTATTACTTAATTTTGTCGTAATTCTCTTCTCTGCAGGCTGTTGACATTACTCAATCATTTGGTATTTTACTCTTAAAACTTTCATAATTCCCTTCTATGATTTGAAGCTCAGTTGTAAAAAATCTTACATTACTTAATTTATGACAGAATTATTTTCTCATAGTGTTTTTAAAAACTAGTGACCACTATATATAGTATATGAAATTATTGTATTATGAACTTTTTTTGGATATTTCATTTTACTAATACACAAATCTTTTTTATATGATATAATAAATATCCTGCGTCTATTTTTTTGTTTACATTTATGGTTTTCATTAACTAACAAAAAACGCATATTAATATTTTTGGTGGGACTTGTGATACACGACGAAAACACAAATAACAAACTTCTAGTGTTGTTTATTCTGGAAAAGTTAGAGATGCCTGTTAATGAAGATCTCTTACTTCAAATGTGTTCAATCGATAATGGTTGGATACCATATTTGTATTGTAAACAAGTGCTAAATGAGATTATTCAAAGCGGACTAGCTGCGAAAATTGACTCACAAGGAGGAAGACCCCCACTTATATCTTTAACATCAGACGGTAGAGTTTGTCTTGCTCATTTTTACAATGACATTCCACTTTCACGCCAAGAGGAAGTTACCGAGTTTATTAAAAAACAACGTATGAACTATAGAAAAAAGCAAGAGTTCGTTGCAGATTCTTTTAGAAATAGTGATGGTTCATACACTGTAACTTTAAAAATATTGGAAATAGCACAAACAATAATGGATATAAAGCTAATTGTCCCTACTAGAGCTATTGCTATAGCAATAACGAATGCCTGGCCGGATAAAGCAGCCGAAACTTATCGCATGATATACGAACAACTAATTGAAAGTTAATATTTGTATTTCAAAATTTTATAATAATTGACATAAAAATAGGCACCTTTGCGGGTGCCTAATCGTTTATTTATATTTTAGCCTTTTTACTCTCCAAAGAATTCATCATAAATTGCTCTTATAGATTTTTCAAAATCTTTATCTTCTACACCTACTATTATGTTAATTTCTGAGGAGCCTTGATCTATCATTCTTACGTTTACATCTGCTTTAGCTAAAGCTGTAAAGACTCTCGCTGCAGTACCCTTTCTACTTGCCATACCGTGTCCGACTATAGCTATTAATGATAAGTTGTGCACAACTTCAATACAGTCAGGATTTACCGCAATTTTAATACCTTCAATAACCTTGTGTTCTGGGACAATCTCAAAGCCTTTTTCTGATAGCACAATACTCATAGTATCTATGCCTGTTGGTATATGTTCTATAGAAATCCCACACCTTTCTAGTACAGAGAGGACCCTTCTTGCAAAACCAAGCTCATTATTCATCATGGCTTTTTTAATGTTAATGGTCGCATTACTTTTTCTGCCAGCAATTCCAGTGACAGGATATTCTTGCATATCATCTCTTGCGATTTTATTTTTTATTAGTGTACCTGGATTATCAGGTTCAAATGTGTTTTTAATATTAATTGGGATGTTAGCTGATTGAACTGGGAATACACTATCTGGATGTAATACACTAGCGCCCATATATGATAATTCTCTTAGTTCCTCATAACTGATAACATCTATGAAACAAGGATTTTTTACAATTCTTGGATCGGTAATAGCTACACCATTTACATCCGTCCAGTTTTCATAAATATCTACCTTCATAGCTCCTGCAATTATGGCGCCAGTGAAATCCGAACCACCTCTAGTAAATGTCTTTATATTTCCATTGGGTTTTCTTCCATAAAAGCCAGGTATAACAACTCCATCAGTATTCTTCAATGTTTTATAAACTAAATCCTCTGTAATTTCGCTATCATAACTTCCATCCACTTTAAATTTAATAATCTCTGCAGCATCCACAAACTTGTATCCCAGATAAGAGGCAATAAGTAGTCCAGATAAATACTCTCCCCTAGAAGCTGCAAAATCTGCAGTTTCAGATTTGTTAATACCTTTTTCTACTTCGTTCAAATATTTTTCTATATCAAAATCGATTTTAAGTTCATCTCTAATTTCTATGTATCTTTGTTTGATTAGTTTCATTGTGGTTTTACAGGTTCCAGTCATAACCTTTTCATCAAAAGCACGATACAATAAATCTGTCACCTTGTCATCATCTTTAAATCTTTTCCCTGGTGCTGAAACGACAACAAACTTCCTTGCTGGGTCAGAAAGTATAATATCCTTTACAAGCGCCAATGTTTTTGCAGTAGCTAGCGAAGTCCCACCAAATTTACAAACTTTCATTATTTTCTCCTAATTCATTACTACTAAAAATAATACACATAAGATATTTTATATCACAAAAATTGTCAAGTAATGTGCTACTTATTTTAAATCAACAGATAAATTGCTTAAAAATAAAAACACCTATTCCTAAACTTATCCCAAAAAACAAATCGAATCATTACAGTATGAAGACGAACTCTTTTTAAACCTTCTTCTAAAGTTAATTTATATCAATTCAAGCTATTTGCTTAAAGGCAATCAAATGCGACTACTTGAAATTATTCCTTTTTCTATTTAATAATCCTTCTGCCTTCAAGATAATATCTTTTTTCTTCTGCTTCGCCGATTGAAAAGGATTTTTTAGGAAGATTTCCAATATTTACCACGAAATTAACTAGTTCGGATTTTGGAAAAGTAGGCATTACAATACCTATAGTTCCTTCTCCACCTTCTTCAACTGTCGCAACTAAATGATGTTCGCTATGTACGTAATCAACAACCATATTAGGATGCTCTTTTAACTTCTTTTCCAAGAATTTTTGCACAAGCATAATAGCATTACTCGCTGTTTTAGGCGCCGCTATATACTCTTCTTGTTTACCGATATATAACTTCAAAGCTCCTGAACCGGCAAGAGAATTTGTTAATTCTTCAACAAAACCTGATGGTGGATTATATACTATTCTATGGATAGGATGGAATTCTCCTTCGCCATATATGTTATTAAGTTCAACTAACATATATTTAGCTGGATGATTAAGTCTTTCTTCCTCTGTTAAGTTCTTCTTTGTTTCTTCCCAAATACATTTTGCAGTAGCTACAGAATGATTGCCATCACCTATAACCATTAATACACCTGCATCTACACCATACTTTTTAATTTGTACATCTGGATTTAAAAGCTCCATTATTTTTTCAATTATGTCCTCACTATTTGGGACTTCATAGCCAATAATTCTACCTCCACCCATATTAAGCTCAAAATCATAAAGCTTCTTAAGCCTATGTCTACTCTTGTATATCGGTTCAATGATTTCTTTATCTTCGTCATCTATAAGAGCTAGTGTATGAGTAAATTCCATAGGTGCATTTTTTCTAATTTTAATCCTAACAGGTAGTCTTTCAAGTAACGTATCTTCGGTTGCTCTTATTGGAACTCTAACCCTATTCCAGTCATATGAGTCTAAATCGATAGCTATCATAAGCCCTACTCTTGTTTCATTTTTCATTATTCTTTCAACAAGAATAAAATTGTCAACCTCGTAAAACAAATCTGAGCTTGCATATTCCTCAATTTTTTTATTTATATTTTCAATACGCTTTTCGTCATCCTTGCCTAAATAAATTTCAGGAAACACAAGATTCAAAGTGCTCTTACTATCCCCTACTAAAGCTTCCAATTCATGCCAATATTTAGGTTGTGCGGTAAACTGATCACAAGCTATTACTGCCCACTTTGTCATATCTATGTCCTTAGGGATTAATATTTTAGGTTTAACAATTATACTCATATTTCCTCTCCTAGTTTTTATACTACAGTTTTAATATTACTTGAAATGTAAAAACTACACAAGTAAACTAAGCGCCGTTAAACCGTTATGTACATAGATTTAATTTAGACTGTTTTAGTATTTAAGGCTATCTCAAATCTATTTTTTGCATGAAAAAAGACCGTAACATTGTATTACGATCTCACTATAAAATTACAAATTAAACGGTCTTTATTTTAATGTACGACACTTTGCTTGCATCGATACTTTAAAAACAAACTCAAATGCATTTTCACATGAAAAAAGACCGTAATGTTTTATTACAGTCTTACTTCGAAATTATAAATTCAACGCTCTACTATTTTAATGAACGATACTTTGCTGGAGTAGATATTTTAAGAGTTTCATGTAGTATATCCCTTAATCTATCAGGGGTTATAAACCTACGAAGTTCTCCCCTTCTAGCAACAGAAATAATGCCCGTTTCTTCACTAACAATAATTGTTAGCATATCGCTTTCTTCAGTTATTCCAATACCAGCACGATGCCTAGTTCCTAGACTTTTTGATACTGTTTGTGATTGTGACAAAGGAAGGAAACATCCTGCTGCAAGCACTTTATTACCTTTAATAACAGTGGCACCGTCATGGAAAGGAGCTCTTGTGTTAAATATTGCCTCTAGTAATGCAGATGAGACAGTTGCTCCTAATTCTATACCTGTTTCTAGAATATGATTAGCTACCGCTGTTGGAGCAATAACTATAAGAGCACCAGTACGAGATTTCGACATAGATTGACAAGCAGTTATGATCTCATCTACAGTCTTTCTCAGCTCTTCGTCTGAAGCACCTGTTTCAAATTCAGCATTTTTCTCTCTTATTTTGGTTAGGTTGAAAAACATAACTTTTAAATCAGACTGATATACCACTACGATTGCGACAACCATAAATATTGCTATTATCTGTGAGATAGCTTTGGTGATTGGTAAAACAAAATAGTAATCTAAAACTGCTACTACTACATAAATAAGGGTTGCGGCACCGTAAATAACTAGCAATAATGGACTCTTTTTTCTTATAAAAAATATCGTCAACGCAACAAAAAGTGCTACGCAAACGATGATGTCAACTATCAAACTACCAACATTATATACAGCTCCAACCACTTGCTTTTGTATCTCCTGTAAAAGTTATACCCCTATTATACACATTTTATATATTAAATAAAAGCATTTTTGTATGCGACTTTGTTGCTTTTAGTGTATTTCGGTACCTTAAACGGTGTGTTATGCCTATGTTTTTGCCATAACAATTTAATCCATAAACAAAATCGTAATATGCTAGCGGATAAAAACGGGTACATATACATTTGTTATTGCTAACTATTTTTTGCTGGTTAAACTCAAAAAACATTATTGTGTCGTAACAATTTAATGCCTAAATAAAACCACAATATACTGGATGATAAAAAACGAACATATGTACAACTGACGTTGCTACCCATTTATGCTGGTTGATATTCAAACAAAATAATGTGTCGTAACAATTTAATGCCTAGATAAAACCACCATACATTGGAAATAAAGCACTACCTGTCTGCACCTAGAATAAATCTAAAACCTCCCCAAAAACCACCGTGCGTTGGAGATAAAGCACCACATATTTGCACCCAACACAAATCTAAACTCCAGAAAAAAACCACTCCGTTTGATGTCTTTTAGACACTGTACAAAAGTGGTATAAATGCATTCTTTATAGAATGTTAACTAAAACTTTTATAGACCGTAACCTCTAAAAATATCATCGTCATCTTTAGGTTTAAATACACTAATTTGTTGGTTTGCGATATAAGCAATTTGCTCTTGTCTAACCTTTTTATACACAAAGAAGTAAAGCAGTAATAAAATGGCAATAACTAAAGCTAAATTTACAGAAGTAAACACTATTTCAACAGGAACCCTCTCTTCTGCTGTAACTGCTACTATGAAGCTTATACCCTTAGTAATAGCTTGGAAAAATGCATAAATAGTATACATTTTATAGTATCCGGTAAAAATACGATCGCTTCTTATGATGTCGTTTTTCATAACCAGATATGCAAGTGTATACATTAAACTAACAGCTATTAAAATTACAGTTTCACTTCCTGACATAAATGCCAGCCTTGTGGGCTTATGAGTAATAAAATATGTTAAATCATATGAGCCAGCAATTATTCTCACAAATATGAAGAAAAACCTTATTGTATTTTTAAAATCATTCTGTTTTCCTTCAACTAAAAATCCCCTTCTTGAATAGTTATACAAAAAGGCAATTATTATCTCTAGTATAGCCCAAGTTATTAGTGTAGACGTTATGAAATATATAACATTATACGCATTACTTTGAGGTAATAATGTGTTTATCTTAAGTTCTTCAAACCACTCAAATCCTTTAAATGCCGTAGTTATATTTGCATAAGCACTTGCAAGTAAAACTATTACATATATAACTGGTTGTGGTAAGTTACAAAACTTCTCGGTTATTTTTTTAATTTTATCCATTCTATTCCCCTTTTGTTTAGTCATTATTATTGACTGTCATTTTAACACACTTTCTTTATTTTTTTCATCAATCTTGCGCCACTAACTCCCTAGTAAACCAATTTACTACCGACTTTCATACGGTAAAGTTATCAAATAGTCTACACTAGGGATAAGCGTATTAATTTTTTGTCATAAGCTTTGATATCACATTGTTGAAAGCCGTACTTTCTTCAATTATGCCTGACCTATTTAAGTATTCAGCATCTACTAAATCTTTAACTATATTCATTAGTTGCATTTGAGTATATCTTTTAGCTAGCCTTCTTGCTACGGTAATCGAGTACTCGCGAACACCAAATACTTCTGCAAGTTCTATATCTGATAAATTAGACAGAGATGCATGTAGCATCCTTCTATAAAAGCCCGTTAAGGAGCCTAAAATCACAGAATAGCGCACCCCTTTTTCAATAAATCTATCGAGCATTTTTCTTGCTTTTATAAATTCATTATTTGAAATAGCATTAGATAACTCATATATTTGATTGTCCATAGTGTTCTCTACTAACAAATCAACATCATCAAGTTCAATAGGCTTTCCTAGTTTATAACTCCTTAGTTTTTCAATCTCCATAGATATCCTTCCAAGATCTCCGTTACAGTATTCAATAATTGTATCGAGAGCCTTAGTTGATAGTGTAAGATCTTTTGCCATATGTAGACATATCTTTTTTATCTCATTAAGATTTGCTGGTTTAAAATCTATTTTACATTCAATTTCTTTTAGCGCTTTCTTAAGTGCAGTTGATATTGAATTATACCCACTGAAAATAACATATACACCATCTTCGATTGTCGATATGGCTTTAATATATTCTTTTGTGGTATCAGCACTATCTTTAAACTTATCATCTTCAACAAATATAACTATTGGAGAATCAAACATAGAAAATGTGGATATAGCTTCTTTCAGTACATTAGGATCTGTTAACTCTTCGATGTATTTTAAGTTAAAAAATCTATGTTCTTCAGGGACCAGGGACTTAAATGCATTAATAACTAAATCCTTTAAATATATATCAAAAACTTGCTTTTTTGTACTAGGATCTTCTTTCCCAGTCAGCAAAAATGCACCACCCTTTTCTTCAGTAATGTTAAAATCAAATGCTTTCATTTCTTAATTATACAATACAGTTACTCCGAACGCCAAATAATATCACCACCACTAAAACTAACTATTTACCTCAATCCCAATATAGTCAAATTTCTATAGAGCACGCAGCCTTTTAGCTAATTGAAGCATCTTTAGAGCAAGCAGTCTTTTAGCTAATTGAAGCTGCTTTACACTCCGTTTGTACTAACCATTTTTTTGAACCTTGTATATTATAATTACTGCCACATCTAGTGGAGGCATAGTACATTAATTTTATAACTGAGAATATATAATTTTTCAGATTTTAGCTAACTGTAAAAAAACATCAATTCATATAAAACCAGTGTTAATCTATAGAGTAGCTAAAAATACCAGTAACAACCACCGGTCATTACTGGTACTTAAAATTAATTTTGTTTAATAAGGCTATTTCTAAACCTTACTGCACTGGTGCTTACTTATCCTTCTTTAGGTTCGTCAGCTTCTTGCTCTTTGGTTTCTTCAGTATCGCCTCCATCATATGTGTCTGAATCAAAGTTTTTCCAGAAATCATAGTATTCGCCTGAGGCTTCTGTAAAGCTTTCCCATCTTGGGACACACACTTCACCTTTTCCTTCAAAGTTAAATCTATAACGGTGTTGGTTATTTTTAGAATCCTGTTCAGACTTAATTTCAAATTTAGATTTAAAGCCACCTTTTCCATCAACGCCTTTATCCTCAAACTCTACATTTAACTTAAATCTTCTTTTGGCGTTCTTTCCATTGCCTGCACCATCATTATCTTCTTCAACTTCTTTTTTGAACTTAAATATTTGTTCGGTTTTTTCACCTTCAACTTTTATTTGGCACTCTATTTCGCCATTTTCATCCTTTTCTAATTTTAAACGATATCTTTGAGTGACCTTATTATTTTCAACAAATGTGTATTTAAATTGCTCTTCTTTTTCTGTGCCTTCAACTTCAGTCTTCTGCTCAATTTTTATGTAATTATTATTATCAATCTTTGCAACAATAGCCAATTTAGTCTCGGTTTCCGTTCCTTCAGTTTCAGAAGTTTTACGCATAACGACTTGATATTCCTTTGCCTTTTCGCCTTCACCTAAAACCATTATACCTGTGTATACTTCTAATGTTTCAACTGTGGCTTCATCATCATCGTCATCATCGTCATCGTCATCATTTTCAACTGCATCTTCCGTTGGGTCGTCAAACTCTTCTACTTGAGCTGCTGTTATTTTATCACCTTTAACAAAGTTTAGATATAAAACATATTCTGCCTCTACTCCATTAAAGTCTTTAACAGTAACAGTAACTTTAGTTTCAAACTCCGCTCTATCAGAAGCTTCTTGCACAATTGTTGGTGCGCTTTCACCTACCAACATTTCAGCTGTCCTTAGGTGCCCACGAACTTGCTCAGCAATTTGGTTACGTTGTTTTTGATTTAAATCGACACTAGCGTCCACACCTACTTCTATTCCTCCATCTGGTGTAATTATTTCCACACCGCCGGATGCACCAGCAAGTTTAGGAGCTGGTTCAATGTTTTCACCTTGTGATTGTGCTAGCATATTGCCTGCTGCAGCTGCTTCCATTGCAAATGTTTGTTGGTCTGCTTCCGCAATTTTGTTTGCGGGTTCACCATTTGATCCATTATTATTCGGGAGATTGCAAGCAACCACTACTAGTGAGATTATTGCAACCATAGCTATAATAAATCCTAAAAATAAAATATGTTGTTTTCGTTTCATAATTCAGTATCTCCTTTTTCATATTTTAGGGTTTTAACCTATTTTTTTCGTCAATTTTATTGACACTCCCATTATACCATAAGTAAAAATTAATGCATTAAACCTTCAATGAATATTTTGTGAACGAACATATCGACAATTATTCATTTTAGAAAACCAACCAATTAAACGATAGGTTTTAACTACTTCTAAGATAAATATCACAACTTAATACTGTGACATAATCACATTGCCTTGCCTTGACAACTTCGTTACACAAGTCACTTCGCGCCCTTCTAAACTAACCCTCTGATTTCTAAACTAACTAACCAATGTTAAATAAAAGAGCTATCCAAAATATCTACACTTTTTTACAACTAATAGTTCACTATAAAAATGCATATAGCATAGTCCCACCACCTTGTTGTCCAGCCCTTAAGACAAAGCTAAATATACTCATCTATTAAATAGCACATCTACTATTTTTGTAATTGTAGTTCATCATGAAAGGATATATAATGAGAATAATACATTTTATCAGGATATAATTACTTATTTTTAGAGGCTAAACCATGAAATATAATTCAACCGTAGTAATAATTGGCGACAGTATATCAGACGTAAAATTTAATAGGCGAGCTTTAAACCTCAAAGCACATCCTGCATATCCAAAGCAAATTAAGGATAAACTAGCAAAAAAGCATAACGCAAAGTTTGTCTTTTCAGGGATTGCAAGTGATCGCATATACCATATATATGATAGATTTACAAAAGACTGTTTTTTACATAAACCTGACTACATAGTTATGCTAATTGGCGTAAATGATGCTTGGCAGATATACAAAAAAGAAGATTATCCAATAGAGAAAAATCCTAGTGTTATAAGAACATCAGAACCTTGTTTTAAAGAGATTTTGCGCAGAATAAAATATGAAATGCCTGCTTGCCAATTAATAGCCCTACTTCCTTTTTTAATTGATACGATACCAGAAAAGAGAGCTTTTATCCCTTATCTTGAAGATATGCGCAATATGGAAGTCCGATTGCTTAAAGAATTTGGATTTAATAATATAATTGATTTACAAAAAGTCTTTACCGAGGCTTCAAAAATATATGCCCCAAAAGATTTAGCACTAGATGGTGTTCATCCCACAAAGTTAGGACACTCTATAATTGCAGACGAAGTCATAAAAATACTAACCAAGATTGACTAATACTAACTCTATACCATTTAAACTTTATAACTGTGGAGGTTAATTGTGATAAATAAACAAAATAAATTTAGTAAGATATTAATAGCAATTTTTGTTACCACCTTAATTTTAACCATAACCCTTATTACAGCCTGTTCGCAAAATAATGTTGGAAATAAAAATAATACTGGAGATATACAAGTTTTTCAAATTAATGATACGCTTGAATCTTCACAAAATAAAGATAAACCCGTAAAAGTAATTCTACTCGGAGGACAATCCAATATGTCTGGAAATTCTTCTGTAGCTTATCTATCTCAAAATCTAGATCCTACTAGATACGCAACCTTAAGTGCTGGCTATTCTAATATCTTGATTAACTACTTTAATGACAACGGTAGTAACTCATCTAATAACAGTTTTGTTCCAACTAGTATAAATCAAGGTTGCACTACTGATTATTTTGGACCTGAACTTGGAATAGCTGAATCTCTTAAACTTGCATATCCAGACGAAACTATATTCATTTTAAAGTATGCTTGGGGTGGATCGAGTTTATATAGCCAATGGTTATCTCCGTCTTCTAAAGGAGATACAGGACCTTTATACACTGCATTTGTAAATTTTGTAAACAGTTCAATGTCTTACCTAGTTTCTAAGAATTATAACGCCAAAATAGTTGCAATGTGTTGGATGCAAGGCGAAACTGATGCATTTGATGATAACTGCCAAACTTACGGCACAAACACCACAAATTTAGTAAATGATATTCGTCAAGAATTTTCTCAATATATTTCAGAAGATGGGATGCTGTTTATAGATGCGGGAATTTCAGACTGTCCCACTTGGAAAAACTATGAAACTATAAATGCTGCAAAATCAGCACACGCACTAACCTCTCCTTTGAATGTTTATATAGATACAATAAAAGAAGGACTAGAGTACTCAAAAGAACCCGTTGGTAATCCAGATATATATCACTACGATTCGCTTTCTGGATTAAAACTTGGTAACCTTTTTGGCGAAGCAATCATTGCTAAATTAAATACCATTAATAAGTAATCGCTTTTTCAATATTATAATATACAAGGTTTTTATTGGCTTTATCTAACTGTTGCTAACTCCATAAACTTAACTAGCATCTAAAAAATAGATGCCTTTTACAAAACCAAAAAATACGTATAATATATATGTGGGGAGCATGATTATTAAAGCTAGGCTTAAGGAGAACACTAATTGAAAAAAACAACAGCATTACTTACTAGTATACTTATAATTATTTTATCAGTATTTTTACTTGGTTCCTGTTTTGGGACGAACGACACCCCTCCAACCACTAAAAGAAGAAGGCCCGTAACAAAAATTCTTGCTTTAGGAGATTCTATTGCAGAAGGCATAATTGGAACAGAGCCAGAAAGCGAACGTAATAATTACTCTTATTTAGAAGTAGTTGGACAAATCAACAAAGTTAGTTACGAAAACTTGGCCATTGGCGGGAGCGAAACTAAGGATCTTCTAGATTACATTCTACTAAAACGGTTTAAAGACAGACCCAATCCAACAACGCCAATAACGGAAGCAGATGTAATTGTCATTTCAATTTTAGGAAATGATCTTTTAAATCATGGTTTTCCAGAGCATTTAAAAAACTCTCTAAAATCACCACCTAGCTTTACTGGATATGATGCAGTTTTATCGTCATCTTATAAAAACCTTGATAAAATTGTAAAACGAATAAGAGTGCTAAACAGTGACGCAACTTTAATTTTTCAAACACTTTATAACCCCATATACCCAGGGTCTTCAAAACTAATGACACCCGATTATAGACAGTATATTCGAGAAAATTATCGTCCAGGAGCTACGGAAGAAGATTTCTATGATATGACTACAGTTTTAATGGATAGGCTTAATAATGTGCTTTTCAGATACCTAAAAGCTAATCCAAATGCTTTTGAAATACTTGATGTAAATAAAAAGTTTGATACTCTTCATAAAAACGACTCTGAAAAATTAGAAAGACTTATTTGCGATGATGATGGGCATCCCAGCAACGAAGGACGTGCAGTCATTGCTTGTTTACTTCAAGAATGGCTAGAAAACAATAACTTAGCTACGCATGCTTCTGCATTTTATAATTACAAAGACTTACGAAAAAAGCAGTTAACGAGACTATATGCTGATACTAGCGTTGATATAGATGGCACAAAAGCCTTAATAGATAGTGCCAAAACATACGACGAAGTTAACGATGCATACTTTGATGCAACTTATGATATAGAACCAAATGTAAAATAATACAGCGAAAGCATCTACTCTCTACCTCGCATTTTCACAACTATTCTGTATAAATTAAATGCTGTATTAATTTGACGCAATTTACAATATAGAACCAAACACTGACTAATCAAACAATTAATCATCTACCATAACTAGAACTTCTTAATTAGAGTTTGTAATCCTTAATTAGGTTTTACAGCTTGACTGCAGTTATATTCCAAGTCTTTTTGTCTTCTCGCCCCATAATCCTTTTAGTTTTATGGTTTGATTTTTCATCTTTTCGATAATATCAGAATAACTGTTTATGAATTCTTCTTCTTTTTCTGCACAAGCTTTAGAATATTTGGCAAACTTTTCTATATCGGCTCCTGACTCTAATAATTTCTCGTAGCCAGATATAAACCCATCCTCTATCTCCCTTGCTTTCTGCGTATGCTCGTCTGCATCTATTATGCCACCAAAAATAGCTCTATTTAAATATTCTCTTTTTAACCAATAATCCATACTGCTATTGAAATCTAGAAAAACTGGTGGATTAACATGTCCGAAGAACACTGGTTTGAATATGGATAAACAAGGAGTAGAAGAGCCCGTAATCCAAATAACAGGAATATCCGTTTTTTCAAACTTATAAAAACCT